>Ga0070675_100000035_pt1 | contig 86571 bp, 69 predicted proteins | sample KBSM43metaG_FD_65343 | JGI IMG/M metagenome (GOLD analysis project Ga0070675, IMG submission 65343) | Miscanthus rhizosphere microbial communities from Kellogg Biological Station, Michigan, USA - KBS M4-3 metaG | ecosystem: Host-associated > Plants > Roots > Rhizosphere > Soil ... | reverse complement strand
GTCGTCCCCACGGCCAGCCCGCTCAACGTCACGCTCAGATTCGTCGTCGCGACCCAGTTCGTGTTACACGCCGCGTTCGCGCTCGTATCCACGCAATACTCGTAGCTCGCTGCTCCGCTGCTCACTCCCCACGTCAATGTCGCCGCCACCAATTGACCTGCCGCGCCGTTGACGGGTGCCGTCTTCGCAAAAGCTCCGGGCAATCCTGGGTTGCCGCCATGCACTTGCTCGGCTCCAACCAGGTTCGATGCTTCCAGGCCGACCCATCGCACAACTCGAAAGTCGTCGGCGTACGCGTCGCCTGAAAACACGCTCGCGGTGTAAAGCACTGCCGTCGTCAGGCCAGTTGCCTGGTTCGCGAACGCGATGTTCGACACTTTGACGATCTGAGTCAGTGCCTCGTCAAAGACGGTGTACTCGAACCGATGCTGCGTCGTATCGAATGTCGCCGTCACAAGGTACCAAGCGTTCGGAGACCACGCCACCGCGGTGTCGTGGAAGCTGCCGTCCCAGTAGTGAAGACGGCCCGAGCCACCGAGCCCGATCGTCGCCAGCAGCGCATCTCCGACGTACAGATAAATGTCGGATTCACCCGCACTCGTCGACGCGCGCCGCATCCACGCGCCGACCACGCCCTGATTTGCAGCGCTGAACGTCGCCGCCGCCGACGTGGCATCATGGTTCCTGACGCTGCGAATACCCTGGCGGACGGGACTCGAGACGGCTGTCGCCGTGGTGCTCGTTACCCACTGGATCGAGTCGCCTCCGGCGGGCCGATCACCAACGTTCAGGCTTTCGAAGCCGTCGTAGACATCGAAGACGGATTCGGCGCTGCTTGCGGCAGTGACGCTCGGATTCCCGTAGTACAGGTATAGTGTCGTCCCCGTCGCAGGGACAGACGGAACGCGCACCCAGATGCGAGCGCGCCGCGACGTTGCATTCCATGCTTCAGTCCAGAACGGAAGTGCCAGCGTCGCGGATCCATCAGTGATCCGCAAATCGGCGCCATTCGGCAGCGCCTTGGTGAAGTCGAAGGAACTGTCGAGCGTGATCAGCGCCTGGTAATCGCTCAACGTCGAACCAGTATTGTTGGTGATCGCGATTGCTCGCCGATAGCTCCAATTCGGACCAAACCAACTTTCCGACGTCGGCGGTGTCGTAAAGCTCCACCAGATGCCTCCGTCCGCTGGCGTGGAGCCAACACCGTTCCTCGCACGAACCTGCCAGTAATAGGTCGTCGCAACGGCAAGTCCGCCTGGCGTTGCGCTTGTGCCGGAAGCGGAGGCCCAGCCGCTGTCACAGGCCGCATTGGCCGTCGTATCGACGCAATACTCGTAGCCGGTGGCGCCCGAACTGGGCGACCAGCTGATTGTGCCGTTGATGGGCATGCCCTGGGTTCGATTTCCGGGCGACAGCTTTCCAAACGCCTGGGGGATGGGAACGGCGCAGGATCGAATCGCCCGGTTCACATTCAGACGGCCGCCCGACACCGTCGTGCCCGTCAACGCGCCGAGAGGATCGACCGTACCGAGCAGCGTGGCTTTCAGCTGCGCCGTGGTGAGCGGACAGGCCGACAGCACGAGCATTGCCGCACCAGACACGTGCGGTGTGGCCATCGACGTCCCGCTGGCATATCCGGTGGAAGTCGAGAGAATGGTCGAAAGGACGTTGGTGCCGGGCGCGCCCAGATGAACGCTGTTCCTGCCGTAGTTCGAAAACCCCGCCAGCTGGTCGTTGCTGTCGGTCGCGGCGACGGTGACGATGTTCGCCAGGTTGTAGCTGGCTGGATACAAAGGCGACAGCGCGGTGTCGTTGTTCTGGCCGGCGTTACCGGCGGCGGCGACGAACAGCATGTCGTTGTCGCCGGCCTTGTTGATTTCGTCGAACAGAGTCTGGGAGAAACCCTCGCCGCCCCAACTGTTCGACAGCACGCGCACGTTGGCGGCACCCGTTCCGGAAAAAAATGCCTTGGTCCGTACCGCGAACTCGATCGCGTCAATGGCGTCCGACACCCAACCGAAGCCGGTCTGGTCGAGAAACTTGAGGCCCATGATGCGCGTCGTCCAATTCACTCCGACGACGTCCATCGAGTTGTTGCCGCGGGCGCCAATCGTGCCCGACGTGTGCGAGCCGTGACCATTATCGTCGTTCGGATCGCACGACCTGGTAATGGCGTTGTAACCATGCGTCCCTGCCGCGCATGTCAAGCTCCGGCCTGACGGAAACGTGATGGTGAACGCTGTCGGCGCAGACCAGACGTTGGCGACCAAATCGGGATGGTTGTAATTGATTCCGGAGTCCACGACGCCAACAACGTTGCCGACAGAGCCGGTGCTGACATCCCACGCGCTGGTCACCGAAATGTCGGCGCCCGGAGTCCCACCGATGCCATTGATTACCTGTCCGAGGTTGCGCAAACCCCACAGGTTGGGAAACGACGGATCGTTCGGAACCGACCACGAGTGGACGAGGTAGTTCGGCTCCGCGTATTCCACGTCGGGGTGCGTTCGTAGAAAGTCTCTCAGCGCCTGCGCGTGAATGCTGCGGGAATGGAACCGCCTGACGCCGAACGAGCCGATGGAGTCCACACGATCGGTGTCAGTCTGGATGCGCAGCTGTATTAGCTCGTCCGACGACAGGGCGCGACGGAACTTCACGAGCATTTCGCCCGCAGCAGCTTCGCGACCATCGACGGTTTCGGTCCGCCGGCCGCGCTGACCCGATAGAGGAGAAATGCTGATGGCGAGAACGCAGAGGACCGACGACAAGCCGGCCAAAAGCCGACGGCGGTGGCTCACAGAGTTGCCTCTCAGGTTTTTCGCGACGACGTCAGCCGGGGGTGTCGAACGCTAGCACAGCGTCGAGAGGTGTTGAATCTCCCTTCGCCGTGTGCGTAGATCACCGATTTGACGAATCACTAATCGGGTTTACCGGACACCTGATACGTGACCGCGATCGTCTGAGGAGAATTATCGGCGTTATGGTCCAAAACCGCCACCTTGCATACAAAAGATCCGGGACCTGGTGGAGTCTTTACCGAAACATTGAACGTCACCTTGCCGCCCGGCTCGAGTCGGCCTCCGTACGGATTCACATCGCACAGCGATTGGCGCTCGGGCCGAATGGCAAAATCCATCGGAGCTGTTCCGGAATTTGACAGTGTCATAACTGCGGCTGGCGGGATCGGTGCTCCGAGCTCGGCGGTGAACGTCAAGTTCTCCGCTGATAAGCTGATGTGCCCATGGGGAATCATTGGGCATGGGCCAAGACAGTATCGAGACGTGAATTCACTCTCGGGGATGATCGCTGTCGGTTTCGCCTTTTGGGTCCTCCAGACTTTGATTTCATGGAGGCCTGGCGCCGTGTGATTCGTCGTAAAGGAGCGATCGTCCGAGTCGCCCCTGTCATAGGCTACGGGGCGATCGCCATCGACACTCACCATCATGACGGGCGATGCAGCGTTAGGATCGCCTGTGAGTAGAGCTGTGACGCGGATGACGTCTCCTTCGACAACCGCGTTTTCACTCATCGTCGGAAAGGTCACTACGGCGCGCGGAGGCCCATACTGGATTGTCAACCCCTCTCTGGCGAGCCCGTTGACGAGTCCGTCCAGCGCGACTGCTTCGCTTTCCTTTACTACGCCGCCACCATAGGCCAAACCATACCGGTCCCACGACTCCTGCATGGTGAGTCCCTTGACCGGGGTGTTGTAGTTATGCGGCCAGTAAGTCGAGTGCCACGCGGGGTTGGACGAAAGCGAGTGACGATAGAAAAGCAAATAATCTTTGCCCGTTCCCTGCCAGTTCTTGACGACAAATCGAGAACCGCGTTGCTGATTCCAGTAGCTGATGCCAACAGTGGGCAACGGATCAGTGCCACCCCAGACGACCCCGTTGCCGAAAAGAATGTACCGGTGCGGGTACGCTGCGAGCGGCAGGTGCATCACGTTGTCAAACGTCGCACTGCGAGGCAGGGAATCGATATTGACTTCGTTCTGCATGACCGTTCCGTTGAGGCGGATACCATTCTGGCCGCCTCCCCCGGTAATGCCGATCGCGCAGCCGGCGATTTGTCCCCCTTGCGAGATCTCGAGCGCTCCGACGTACCCCTCGCTGGCGTGAATGCCGATCGCACCCGTCCCAATCGCGCAAATCAGCTTCGGATTCCGCAAATAAACCTGCACGCCGTCCGAATTGAGAGCCGAAACCTGCCTGACCGTGTTATGTGCGGAAATCAGGTTCTCGTCGGGGAAATGCCTGACTCCCCACATTTCCACCCCGTGTGCGACATTCGCGGCAACGACATTGCCAACCATGGAAATCGGCTGGTCCTCAAAATGTTTCAGCGGGCTGTCGGGCTTGCCGCCGGGCACGCTTGGATATTGCCCGGCCGGTTGCATGCCGTTAAAGATATTGATTCCCGAAGTAAAGTTGTTCCAGCCTTCATTGCCTTGGAAGACGTTCAGGATACCGCGGAACCAGAAACCGGTACCTTCGCAGCCTGGACAGCCGCGCTTGATATCGACGGCGGCATCGAACACACTCCCTTGAGAATCGCGGTCGACGCCGAGATTGTAGGCCGCGAAGTTCCCTCGGAAGATATTCCTCGCTTCGTATCCATCCTCCGTGACGAAGCCGGCGCCCGGAAAGTCGACGGCGATGTTCCGCTCGACGAGCGTGTCGCTCGTCACATGAACGACCAGCCCCCACTTGGCGTTGGAGTGACCGATATAGACATTCCCGACGTCGGCGCTCGTCGCGGCAGACTGCACGTGGTGGTGATGCTCCGCGTACTTGCCGCGCTGATTTGTGCCAATGTGAGCGGGGGGAACGGTGTCGTCGAGCGGTAGACGCCTGGTGCGGCCCAGGCCAATCAGCTGGTTATAGCGAATGTCCCACGACGCCGACTGGCCGACGTCAGCGGTATGTCCGGGAGTGCCATCAGGCTTCTCGGAACGGATTACCACGTTTCTGGTCAGGTTCGCGACTCGAGGCCGAAGAACGACGACCGCGTTCGGGTCGGTAATATTTTGATGCTCGAAATCCAGCGGCTTCGACAACTCCAGTTGAGTCCCGTCGATCGCTGAAATCGTGACGGTCGACTCGCGGCGCGGTTTGAGCGACGAAGCCGGCGGTGCCGCGGTGTCCGGAATCAGCAGTTCGTCGCCGGCATGCCAGCCCGATGGCGCGCTCGCGAGAGACACTGTTCTCGCGCCGGACGCGATGCTGCCGGCGGCTTCCACCCAAGCCGTCTTGCTGCAGCCCACTCGGGATTGGCGACCGAAATTGACGAGACCATTTCCCCACTGGAAAGGGTCTTTGGTCGTGTCAATCGGCACGTCACGCACGATCAACTCGACTTTTCGGTTGCACGGGATAGGGTCGGTTTGGGTTCCGACGTCAAACAGACCACCAGGCAGGACGACCAGGTGGGTGAATCGCAGCGTTGTATCGTGTTCTCGGGATACCTTGAGCGTGCCGGCGACCTCGACGTAGTCGTAGGTCGCATCGTCCGGCAATTCAATGGTTTGTCGAGCCGGAACAATCAACGTGCGCGCAAGATCGGTTCGCCGAGGCAGATATTCAGTCCCGATGAGGACGCGATCCGCCTCCACGCTGCGATCGCCGACGGAAGCATTACCGTGAGAAGAATGCGTCTGAAGCGCGCTGCCGGCAGCGTGAGAATGAACCGCCATCGCTGCAACGATGATGAAGAGCACTGAAAGACCGAAGGCACGTTGGTACGACATGTTGCACTTCTCTTCCCCGTTGACCAGGACGTTCTAAGCGCGTTACGCGGGTCGTCGTCGCGATGCTACCACGCGGCAGCATCGCATTCTTTCAGTTAGTGACATGCCTCCATGGATGAGGCTGACATAATTCTTCAATCATCGAGTTCTTGTTACCGCAGACAACGTCGGACGCGTAACCGCCAGTTCGTAGGTGGGCGAGAGTTCCGCGCAACCAGCGATTCGCGTGGTCTCACTCACCACGAACGACGCGGCGCCATTGATCACGGCTTCGCGCCATTGGCGCAACTTGTCGACAAGCTGCAGGTTGATCACGTAGGTGCCACGCAACACGTTGGCTTGAAATGCGACACGAGCCTTCAACCGTTCGCCAGTGAACAGATCAAATTCCGGCAAGCCATCGACTGTCGACATCCCGGTAAAGATCACGAGGCCGTCGGACCGAACGACTTGGATAAGTAATCCGCAACGGACCAGATCCTGGTTCGCTTCGATCTCCGCATCAAGATTGAGACGTGTCATCGTCGCCACCGGTCCGTGTACTTCGGCGCCCGACACGACCTCTGACAGGGAGACGTGATGCACTCGCACACGCGAATCCGCCAGAGCGCCCTTCGACGAGGCGTATTCCGCCAGGACCGTCGGGACTTCGCCGACGATCGGGTCCTGACCGGGCCTCAACAGCAGAATGCGATCGCACAAGGTGGCAATCGCCTGCATGTTGTGTGACACAAAGGCGATCGGAATGCCGGCTCTTCTGAATTGTTCGAGCCGAGCGAAACACTTCTGCTGAAAGTTGAAATCGCCGACGGCCAGTACCTCGTCGATCAGCAGCACTTCGGGATCGAGATGTGCCGCGATGGCGAATCCCAGCCGCGCGTTCATTCCGCTCGAATACCGCTTCACCGGCGTGTCGATGAAATCGGGAATCCCTGCAAAGTCGACGATTTCGTCAAACCGGCGGCGGATCGCGTCGCGTCGCATCCCCATGATCGCGCCCTGCAGAAAGATGTTTTCGCGGCCGGTCAGATCGGGGTGAAAGCCGGCGGCCAGTTCGATCAGCGCGCCGACCCGTCCACGCACCCGGATCTGGCCGCGCGTCGGCTTCAGGATCCGCGTCAGCACCTTCAGTGCGGTGGACTTGCCGGCGCCGTTCGGCCCAATGATCCCCATCGCCTTGCCAGGCTTGACTTCGAACGAAACGTTGCGCAGCACCCAGAATTCGTCCGCGTCGAGCGGTTGCTCGCGCTTCCGCGACGTCAGTCGCTTCGCCAGCGACGGAATCAGATCGCGCAGGCTGTCGTGATGCTCACCCCGGCGGAACTTCTTCCAGACGTCGTCGAACGCGATGATTGGTTCGGCCATCTCAGATCCGCTCCGCGAACTCGAACTCGGACCGATGGAACACAATCCAGGCCCACAGCAGCGCCACGATCGACACCGCCGCCGTCACGCCCAGGCTTGTCCAATCGGGTGCCGAGCGGCCGAAAATCACGTCGCGGTAACCGTCAATGATCGCCGTCATTGGATTGAGCATCAAAAGCGAGCCGAGCCGCCCGCCCATTGTCCGGACGGGATACAGCACCGACGTCGCGAACATCCACAGCGTGATCGCGACTTCGAAGATGTACTTCACGTCGCGATAGAACAAGTTCGCCATGGCCACGAACAACGCTACTGCTGCCGTGAACATCACATGCACAGCTACAACCACCGGCAGCAACAACGCAAACTTCGATGGCGGCACCCGATACCAGGCCATCAGCGCCAACAGTACTGAACTGCCGACCAGCAGATCGACCAGGGCCACCAGCATCGCCGAGAACGGAAAGATTTCACGGGGAAAGTAGATTTTCGTCACCAGGCCGGCGTTGCTGGTCAGCGAGCTGACAGCGGTGCGAAGCGACGACGCAGTGAAATTCCACGTCAGCAGGCCGCAGTACGCAAACAGCGGATACGGAACGTCGGTGTCGATCGGCGCCACCCGCGTGAAGATCACGGAGAAGACGGCGGTATTCACCAGCGGCATGAATACGGCCCATCCGAACCCCATGATCGTCTGCTTGTAGCGGATCAGCAGGTCGCGCCGAGTCATCTCGTACAGCAGCTCGCGGTAATGCATCTGCTCCGAGAACATCTCTTTCAAGTCGTCAGTCAGCGTCATCATGATTCAGATCAGCGGGGTCACAGCCAGGACTTGAATCCCTCAGCTCACCGAATACTGGAATGAGGGCCGTTCGAACGCGCGCCGAGCTTTTTCGGTCAAAACAGTCCAATCGAAGTGGGCACAGACCCATTCGCGCGCCTGCGAACCCAGGTGGTCTCTCGTATCGGCTGCCTCCAGGAGTCGAATGACGGTTTCCGCCAAATCGTCCGGCGTCTCGCAGGCAATCAACTCGCCAGTGTGCGACGGCTTCATTGCCTCCACGGTGCCGCCTGAACGGCCTGCGACCACGGGCTTGCCGCACGCCTGCGCTTCGAGCAGCACGATGCCGAACCCTTCGAAATCCCATCCGACCTGCCGGTTCGGCAACGCGAACAGGTCGCATTGCTGATAGCACGCGATCAATTCATCATCAGCGGGAGTCGTGCGAAACTGCACGAGATCCTCGACTGACAGCTTGGCCGTCAGCGATTCAAGATACGGGCGCTCCCAGCCTTCGCCGACGATCGCGTAGAGCACGTCGGGACAACGCTGACGGATAGCAGGAAGCGCCCTGATCATCATGTCCTGCCCCTTCCGTTTCTGGAGGGCGCCAACGGTCAGCACGACCCGGCGGCCGGTCCAGCGCAGCCTCTCGCGCGTCGCCGCATCGCGCGGAGCGGGTGTAAAGCGTGTGGTATCGACGCCAGGGTGCATCACAGCGATTCGCTCGGGGACAACGCCCCAGCGCTCGCCGAGCATCTTCCTGGTGTGCTGGCTGTTGGCGACGACCGTCAATGCCTCGCGCAGTACCGCACGTGTCAGCCACCGCAGCTCACGGCTGGTCTCTGCGAGCGTCAGCTCCTCACCGTGAACGAAGCACACGAACGGCACGCCCTTCCATCGCTTGATCGCGACCGCCAGCAATCCTTCCGGCAGGCATTTGCCGCAATGGATGACATCGGGATGCGACCGCACCAGGACCGCTCGCAGTGCAAATAACGCACGGAGGTACTGCGCTGCGCTCCGCACGGTCAAGACGCCCCAGTTGGCAAACTGGAGGTCGATCCGCTCGATCGGCAGCGGCGCAGCGGCGTCGAACACTCCGTCATCCGGCGCACGGCCCGCAACGACCACCACGTGGAATCCGGTCAACCGACGATACAGCTCGAAGAGCCATCGGCCGCTGCCGCCCCTGGCTGGAGGAAAGATTTGCGAGAGTACCAGGATCTTCACTGTGCGATTCGGTCTCTGACTGCGCCGTTCGCCTTTTTTTCCGACAGCAGCTTGAACAAATAGTACTTGTCGCGGGCGAACCGATCCGGATCGTCGCGGACAGCCTTCACCGTGGGCCCCTCGTAGATGGCGAGGTCATCGATGAAGTCGGGATCCGCCCATTTCAACGGGAAAAGGTCGAACACGAACTGGGGTGGCTGGAACCAGATCGAACGGCCGGTTCGGAAGCGGCCCTGCGACCACCACGCCTGTCGCAGCCGGCCCGCATATCGTACGCCCCCGAAGTGATGGACCGAAAAGCTGACCTTCGAGGTATTCCAAGTGAATTCCTCGCCCTTCAACTTCACGTTCGATCCGTCGCCCCAGAACTCGATGTCATCGGGCAGGTTCCGATGGATGATCATCTTCCCCGTGATCCAGTGAATCTTCGCCGGATTCGGATGATAAACGCGGTAGTTGCCGTAGAAGTTGGTGAAGCGCGTCGGAATCAGAACGTCGCTGGTGGTCGCCAGGTGCGAACGGATCGCGTCGAACTCCCACTCGGGAATAAACTCGTCGCAGTCGAGATGAATGCACCAGTCGCCGCTGCATTGACGCCGCGCGGCGTCCTTGAAGTGGATCCACCACGCTTCACCCTTCGGCTTCTCCCAGTTGTTGCGGAAGATCTTGATCTTGGGATCCAGATCACGGATCGCCTCGTAGGTGCCGTCGGTTGAGTACCCTTCGTTGACAATGATCTCGTCGGTGAGCGGCAGATGGTGGCGCAGCATCTCGACGAACGGATAATCGTTTTCAATGCAGTTGCGCATCGCCGTATAGAGCGAGATTGTCACGACGTCCTCGCCGGCGACTGCTGTACGGGACGCGCCATCGCGAGCGAGCCGGAACGCTCAGGCATCGCCGGGCGCGGGGCAGCTTCGGCAACCGCTGGCGCCGACGCCGGCTGGGTCTTGAGGAGGATGACCCCGATCATCGCGACGTAGTACGGGATTTCGAGGCCGCCGAGCGACACGAATTGCCCCGTGACGATGAACCCGACCAGGCACATGACAATCCCCGAGGCCATCACCACCTGGTAGCGGTTCTCCTCGGTTTGTTTTTGCCGAGCCAGCGGCCACACCTTGACGAGCGTGAGCAAGAAGAAACACAGCAGCAGCGCAACGCCGGGCGCTCCGTTTTCCGCCGCGGTCTGCATCCAGGTGCTGTGAGCCTGCTTGCCGGGCGACCACCCCAGATCCGCCGCGACGACGCGGAAATTGCCTGGTCCGACGCCGAAAACCGGATTCTGCCACATGACTTTCAGGCAGTCCTTCCAGAGGTCGAGACGACTCTCGGCCGATGCATCGCGATCTTCCTCCTCGACGGCGATGGTCGCGTAGCGCGCCATCAGCTGCGGCCCGGTCAGCCTCGCCGCAATTAGAACGATGAGGACTAATGCGCCGATGTGCTTCGGACGCTTCGGCATGATGATGAACGCAGTCAGTCCGACCAGCGCCAGGCCGACGAGTGCGCCGCGGGAAAACGTCAGCAGCGTGGTGTGCAGGATCAGCAGCACGGCGGCGATGGCGAAGGCCTTCTCGTACCATTTCTTCGCGCCTAGCGCGAGCGCCACGGCCGGGCCGATCGTGCTGACGAGCGCGACACCGAAACAGTTGTTGTCCATGCCGCCGAAGCCGTCGCCGGCGACGTTGTACCCCTTCATCAGGTAGGTCTGGTTCATTTCGAGCCCGACCCATCCCTGGCAACCGACGATGACCCAGAACATTCCGCGCGACAGCTGTTCGGTGTTGAGCAGCGTGACGCCGATGAGAAACGGCACCACGTATTTCAACATCGGCATCATCTCGTTGTACGCGACCTCGCGGTCGACGGCCTGCGTAGCGCTGATCGCGGCCCACAATGCGAAAAGCGCCAGGCTAATGACAATCGATTTCCCGCGACCCAGCCGGAACGTCCCGAACCCTCTGAAGGCCCATCCAACCAGCGTGGCGATGCCGACGTAAAGACTAATGCCGGAGAAGTCCCCGGCGAAGCCCCAGATGAATTGCGGACGAAGCACCGCGAAGCCCACATAGACGAACAGACCGATTACCGGATTGAAGATTGCCCCAACCGTGCCGGAGGCCGCGATCAGGTAAATGAGAATCAGGCCCTTCACGCGAGCTGTCCCCTGGCGGCACCCGCGGCCCGTCGCGGCGGGCAAAGTTGGTCGTAATGAGCCTGGAGACGCCGCCCATGGGCCTCGAGTCCAAATGCTTCACGGGAACGTCTCCGCGCGGCGGCTGACATCCTCGAGCGAAGCGCGGCGTCCGCGCACAGCCGCTCAATCGCGTCGGCCAGCGGCTCCGGCGCCGCGGGGGGCACGAGCACGCCAGTGTCACCATCGACGACCATTTCAGGGATTCCGCCCACCCGCGAGCCGATCACCGGCCGGCCGGCAGCCATCGCCTCCAGCGTGGAATTGCCGAGCGGCTCGAGATGCGACGGAACCGCGATGAGGTCGAACGCCTGGACGATTCTGGGCGCATCCTGGCGAAATCCAAGGAAAGCGAAATGAGACGAGAGACCCAAGGCGTGCACACGCTCTTCCATGTCGCGACGGATCCGTCCGCCATTCTTCAGGTCGTCGCCCAGGACGACGAAGAACGGCGCATCCGCGCCGATACGGCGGGCGGTCACTATCGAGGCGGCCGCCACGAAATCCCAGATCCCCTTGACGTCGGCAATCTGACCGGCAATGCCGACAACGGTTCGGTCAATCGGAACGCGGAGACGGACGCGGCATTCAGCGACATCCGCTGGAGTCCATTCCGGCTGCGGCTCGACGCCGTCATGGAGTACATCCGATCGATCCGCAAACAACTCCGGCGCCTCGGCCAATCCATCCTTCAGCAAGGCGTGCGACACGAACAACGCGCGCGAAAAACCCGGACGGAGAAACCAGTTGTAGCCATCCGCGCCAGTGGGAAATCGCACGTGGGTCACAGCCGGGAGGCCCAGCACCCGCGCCGCGTGGCCGACCGGCTGAAAGCTCGGCGCCTCGTTCGCATGCATCAGCGACACGTTCCACTTGAGCGCCGCTCTGACCACGGAGCCGATCGAGATCAGCCCGCCGAGCGGCTTCCGCCGATCGAACGGCGTAAGCGCGGTGACCGCGCACGGTACTTTCATCGCGCGCACCTGCTCGGCGAACTCCCCGTCGGTGCCGGCGAGAACGAACGGCCGGTAGCGCGACGGATCGAGCGAGCGCAGCGTCAGGAGCAGCGCCCGCTCGGCACCGCTGAAGAACGGCGCCCACGCCGCAAAGAGGACGCGATGCGTTACGGATCCCATTTCAATTGACCGCCATCTCGCGCTGCCACAACTCGACGATGACGAGCGCCTGCAGCAGGTCGTCGTGATCTTTCACTCCGGAGCGCGCTTCGGCCGCCATTCGGCGCACCGCCTCGGTCCGCATGACGCCGCGCGCCAGGGTGTCGCGATCCAGCACCACCTTGTCGACGATGTCGAGCAGGGTGCGCCGCATCCAGCCGTCGAATGCGTGGTAGTGCCGGTAGCCGTAGACGTTCAAGCGGCGCAGCGCGGAGTTCATCTTATCGAGAACCGCTTCCAGCAACGGGCCCGCGCCCGCCGGCGCGCCGGTGTTCGGATTCCTGACGCGGAGATAGTTCGCCCGGTTGGCGCGAATCAGCATCTGATGAATTCCGACGCCGTCGCGCCATTCGGCGGGGCCGCGAAGAACAGCACCGAGGAAGCGGACATCCGCGAGCGGCAGCCTGATTTCGGCGACGTTGCGGAAAATTTCGAGCGACGGCACGGTCACGCGGCGGTGGTACTCCTTCAGGTACACGTAGCTGCAAAGGTCCGCAGCCGCCAGCGGCACGCCGGCGACGCAGTCGCGCAGCGACTGCTCCGCGCTCGCGCCGTTCAGTTCTTCGACCGCGCGGTCGCTGAGCACCTGGCGCGCGGCGTCGCCGCGGGACACGTGCGTGGTGCGTGCCATCATGTACGGCACGAACGTCTCGTTCGACTGCATCGAGAACAACTGCCGGTCGGTGTGGAGCGGCCACGCGGTGCTTGCCTTAGCCAGCTCGCCGGCATGGCCGCGCAGCAGGACCGAGCAGTCGGAGCCCTCGAAACCCTGCAGGGCGAGCATCTCCGTGAAGCCGTGGCTGAGGTACATGCCGTCAGTCAGCGACACCATCCGGCTGACCGTCGGCAAAAGATCATCGAGATAGTGATCGTCGAGCGCGACGAACTGATGCTCGGTGCTCGCCATGCGGGCGAGCTGATAGCCGATGACTTCGTCCGCGCATCCGCGGCCGCCGAGCGTGAACGTCGCCGCGCCCTTCGACCGGCCGAGGCGGTCCATGGCACTCAGAATCACGCGCGTGTCGAGTCCGCCAGAGAGCGACAGCCCGAAACGGTGCGAGCCGTGGACCGCCGAGTCCATCGCCTGCACACTCGCGGCTTGGATGTCTCGCATGTATTCGGCCCGCGTGACGTCCGAGCGTCGGAACAGATCCGCAACGTTCGCGTAGATCTCGACCTCGACTTTGTGCGTGCGCGCGCAGTAGAACAACGTCGACCCGGTCGGCACCAGCTCGACGCCGGCCGCCAACGTCTTGTCGCCAATCGGAAAGGCGAACTTCAGGACGTCCGCGACCGCAGCGGGGTTGAGCGTGGGCTTCGGGTGCGCGCGCAGGACAGCGCGCAGTTCCGAGGCGAAGACGAAACGGTCGCGGGTCTTGAACCAGTACAGCGGATAGTTTCCGAGTCGATCGGTCAGGAGAAGCAGGGCGCCGTCGGCTTCATCGAAAATCGCGGCGCAGAAGCTGCCCTGCAACAGGCCACCGACTGTGCGTCGATGCGTCCGATACAGCGCTGCGACCAGCGAAGCGGTATCCGGGGCTGGCGGTTGACCGCGCTTGGCCAAAACCTCGTTCAGCGACGGCTCATTGGTCAGCTCGCCATGAAACAAGACGTGCAGCCCGTCGTTTCCCTTCAATTGCGGCGCAGGCTGCAGGACGCCCAGGTGGACACGACCGAGCGCCCACCGGCCGTTCTTGTCTTTGCGCGTTTCGGCAACGAGACGTCCCCCGCGATTCATGGCAGCAAGCATCCCATCGAAGCAATGCGATGCCTCCGTGTCGTTGTCTGCGGGCAACGCGATTCCGAGTAGACCGGGCATTTATCCTTGCGCCATCGTACAGATCGATTTCATATCCGTGAAACCCATGGAAGAGGCAAAGGAAGGGCCATTTCGAGGCACGGCAACGTTCGGATTTCGGCGTAAAGTGGCCGAAAGTCTGCTGATTGCCGGACTTTTCAGCGCGTTATCGCTGACTTGTCGTCGCCGACGCGCGGGCAGGCATTGCGGGCTGGATCCTGTTGCCACACCAGATCATAGGGGGTGCGACGGTAATACTTTACAACCGCCGTGGCCACATCGGGCGACACCCGGCGCAGTTGCTCGTCCAGGATCACGATTTCAGGCTGCGCGCACCCTTCTAGCATCGCCACCATCTGCGACTTGTCCGACGCCGAGAGCCGTGGACGGACACCTGGCGCCGTGAACCAGTAAAAGGCCGCGTGATGGCGAAACCAGCCCAGACCGGAAAACCCGTCCATGACGCGGCTCTCGGCGGTTGTCGAATCATGGATGAAGCGCATAGCCGCAACGACGTCGGCATTGGACAATCCAGCCATCCACGTCAACTGCTGGACGCTATACGTCGACATCGCCAGCAGGAGCACGATGACGGCCCCCGTGGCAAGGCCCTGACGCACGAAAGCGAGGGCCAAGACGGTCGCGCCGACACCGACGAGCGGATAGATCGTCGGATGACGAAAGTACGGTTGCGCGAAGGACAGCCCAAGAATCGCCACGATGGCGAACGCACACGCCGCTGCGGCGAACGTGCGTATGTGCCTACGCTCGTCCGTAGCGGTGCATCCCGCGAGCGCGGCGCCGCGCCACAAGAAATCCGAGCCGTAGATCGCCGAGGCGGGCAGAATCAGCAAAAGATATTGTGGAAACGGTGCCGGCATGAATGCCATCCCCCCGAAAAGGCTCAGCGTCGGAAGGAGCATTGCCGCGCGGCGGTCTGTCCAGTCGGAAGCGAGTGTAGCCGCTGCGACGACAAATCCCGCGGTGGATAGCGCACAAAAGAACGGATCCCGAAGCAGCATCCAATGCAGCGTGGTCGATGGCGTGACTTCCTGAATCCAGCCGAGATTGTTGGTCCAGACGCCGGCGACGAGCGGTGCGATGGCATCGTTCCGCCAGAATTGCGCAACGACGGCCCCGAGCGGAATAACGGCGCATGCGACGAACGCAACGAGATTGGCCAAGCGCTGCGACCGGGGCGGTCCGGCAGATCGAACGAGATAGAGGATTGAGAACACTGCGAATCCCGGTCCGGCGAGCAGCACTTTCTGGGTAAAGACCAGCGCGCCACCCAGCAGCAGACCGGCCGCTGCAAAAAACAGTCGGCGCGATCGATCGGCTTCCTCGCGCGGACTCAGAGCCGCAAACAGCGCGTACTGCGACGCGGTCCAGAGTGCCACGGCAGGAACATCAGGGCGGATTTCCAGCGTACGCGACACGTACACGATGTTCGTACTGAGCAGCGCGCTGGCGAGCCACGCGACCGTCGTTCCTCCATAACGTCGGGCCAGCAGAAAGGTGAACAGCGCGATTGCTATCGCGCACACCAACATGGTTCCGCGCGCAGCGTAGGCCGCGCGAATGGTGTCGTCGGTGCTGCCGGCAATATCGTAGAAGCGCAGCACCGGCCCGAGCAGGTAATAAATGCCGGGCATGTGATGCTCGAAGAAATCCCGAAACGGAACCATTCCCTGTTGATAGGACCACGCCGCGTGCAAGTGCTGGAATTCGTCCGGATCGAAGGTTCGTGTCGTGAGCATTGAGGGGCGAACGGCATAAGGGCCGACCGTCAGCAACGCGCAGGCGAGCGCGAGGGCGAGCGAGAACCGCCTGGAAGCCGTCAGTGTATCCGCGCTCCTGCCCGCGTCGGCCTTATGGTGAGGCCTCACTTAGCGCTTCGAAAAAACGAACAGATTGTTCAGCCCGAACTGGAAACGTTCGCGCACCCCGACAGTAAAGCCCGCCGCGATAAACGAAGCTGGCGTCTCGTCGGGCTTGAACCCATAGTGCTGTTCAAGCGACATCCCGTGTATTAAGCGAAGCGCCCTGAGCACGTCAAGGATTCTATCGACCGCCGGTGAGGGCACCGTGACAATGACGCGGCCGCCGGAACGCAATCGCGACGCGCAATTGAGGGCGAGCACTCGCTGCTGCTCGCGCGGGACATGTTCCAACACAGCAAGCATGGTGATCACGTCGAAGACGTCACCGTCTGGCAGCGCGTCAGGGAAGAGTCCTGGAAGTAGCCTCGCGTTCTCGAGGGTTTGCGGCTCGGTTAGCAACGGATCAATGCCGATTCCGCGGGTGATATGACGAACGAGCTTGAACATGGCGCCATCGGAACACCCGATGTCCAGTACCGTCGCACCACGCGGAATGTGCGCTGCGGCTTTGAAAATCCTCCAGCGCTGGATCAGGCGGTCAAGCGTCGTCACGGCTCTTGTCCGGGACGACGGATGCGTAGCCCAAGAACACTCATGAAGAAGCTCGAAAAGACAACCTGACTGCCGAGCGCGATCGCAAGTGCCGATGGGATGACCGCGCGAAGAACCCTGGCCGGATCGAGCGGGCCGAACGATTGAGATCGCCAATAGAACACGCTTGCGAAAGTTCCCGCGAAGCCGCCCAGTACGAGCAGTAGTCCAAGCAAGAGGCCGGTTTCGAGCGTGACATATTTGAAAATGCGGTCGAGAGCGGGATCAGGTGGCAGCAGCCCTTCGGCAATCGCAAAGACTTTGGAGAACGCCGCGAATGCAATCGCTTGAAACCCGATCAGCATCCCTGCTGCGGCGTACACCAGTGTATGGACGTCGAGCACCACTCCGAGAAAGCGCCTGGGACCAGGCAATAGCCACGCGAGAGCGGCCCCGCCCGCTGCGAGAAGCAGTAACCCGGGCACTAAAAAGAGCCAGCGAGGACTGTACAGCAACATGAACCGAAGATGCCGCCACCCGTCCCTCCACGGGCGCAAATGCGGCGGTCGATCGCGTCCATCAGGACTCAGCGTCGTCGGAACTTCGGTAATCCGCATTCCGAGGAGCGTCGCCTTAATCACCATTTCTGACGCGTATTCCATGCCGGTTGTACGCAAATCGAGGCGGCGAAATGCTTTCTTCGAAAACCCGCGCAACCCACAATGAAAATCGCGGGCCGGAGAGTGGAAAAAGACACGCCCGATGCCAGTCAATATCGGATTGCCAATGTAGCGGTTCTTCCAGGGCATCGCGCCGGCCTTGATTCCGCCGGCAAACCGATTCCCCATCACGAGATCGTACCCTTCCCGCAGCTTTTCAATGAACGGCGACAGATCGCTGAAATCGTAGCTATCGTCTGAATCTCCCATTACCAGGTACCGCCCGCGCGCATTCAATGACGCATAGTAAAGTGCCGCGCCGTACCCGCGTAGTGGCACGTCCACGACTCGAGCTCCAGCCTCACGCGCGATCTGCTGCGAACCGTCCGTTGAGCCGTTATCGCCAACGACAATCTCACCCTTCACTCGCGCCGCAGCGAGCCAACCCCTGGCCTTCGTTATGCACGTCGCGAGCGTCCTCGACTCGTTGAGACAGGGCATGATGATCGTGATTTCAGGATCGTCTGGCACGTTTGTCGTTGTGGACATCGGGCTCCAATCTGCTTCGTAGATCGTGCAGAGTTTAGAATATCCCCCTAATCGCCGCGGAACCCCCGAAAGACGGGAACGACAACTTGATTCCAAGAGTGGTGCCGGAGCGCAACCAATTCGTCCAGCCGAATGCGAGGGCTAATCTACGCCTTTTAGCGATCGCTTGTGCAGTCGGCGTCGCAATCCTTCTTGGACTGGTTGCACGGCTCCAGGGAATCACGGCCAGCCTGTGGGTGGATGAATTCGGAACTCTGTGGGTGGTTGACAAAAGTCTGAGGGACGTCGTCCAACGCGCTATTCAAGTGCAGGGACAGACACCGCTGTACTACACGCTGGTGTGGGGAGCGTTAAAAATTCTCGGCGAGTCTGAATTCGCGTTGCGCGCGACGTCGGTTCTCGCGGCTACTGTGGCCACCGCTCTGATTTGGCGGGCAGCGCGAATGATTGCCGGCAACGCCGCGGGCACCTTCGCAGCAACGTTGTTCTGGTTTTCACCGGCCGTGATTAGCGTTTCCGCCAGCGCGCGGCCATATGCACTTGGGCTCTGCTGCGCCTCTGTCGCTATGCTCGGATTCGCGCAAGGGTGTCAGAGCGGGAGCCGTCGTGGTCGCCTGCTCTTTGTATTTGGCTCCGCCGCACTCTTCTGGACGCACTATCTGATGTCTCTCGTGGTGGGCGGTCTCGTTCTTTCCTACTTGGTGGCGCCCGCACTTCGATTCAAATATCCGTGGCGCTCGCTGTTTGCGGATCTCCTGCTGATCGGCGCTCTACTGCTCCCGACGCTCCCACAGTGGTTGAGTCTGACCACCCGGCGTGGTTCGCTGGCGTGGTCGACGTCCGGTCCGACGATCGGCGCTTTCGGTCCGGTGCTTCCGTTTTTGGCAATCGGACTGCTCGCCCTACTGGCTCGACGACGCGACTCGGATCGCGTTCGTCCGGCAATAGTCCTCGCACTGTGGCTGGCCGTCGCAACGCAAGTCGGCCTGCTAGCGCTGGCAACAATAGTTGGCGTTAATCTGCTCATACCGAGATTCCTGATCGTCGCGATCGTCCCTGCAAGCATCGTCGCAGGAGTCGGCCTTTCGAGACTTGGACTTCCGATCGGCGTCGTCATCACTACGACCGTTCTGGCGTTGGCGGCGCGAGATGTTCGAATGAATCATCGAGTGATTGACTCGTTCAGTGGAGCTGGCTTTCAGCAGTGGCGCGAGGCGGTTGACGATCTGGCTACGGAAATCCGCGCCCATCCCGACGCTCCCGTACTCTATCGTTCTGGTTTTGTCGAAGACGACCTTCCGCCTCTTAGTGAACCCGCACCGATGAGCCTCGCCCCGCTTCGCAGTCCTGGTCATCAAGCTCCGAGACTGCGAATCTTGCTGATGCCTTTCCGTTGGTCAAATCCTCAGCGTATGGAGTACATGGACGCGGAGATTGCCCCACAACTTTCACAAACGCGACAGTTCTTCTTCGTCGGACCCCCAATAACCGAACCTGACGCTGGAAGCTTCACGGAGAACCTCCAGGCCTTTGTGCGTACGCGATGGCCAAATCGGTTTCGAGTATCGACAGTTAGTAGTCTGCGCGGGCTGGTACTGTTGCGGTTCAGCGCAGACGAGTAGCGGACTCTACGTCACCTCGACGTCGGAGCCGGAGCCGTCAGTCCGTCCGCTCTCCCGCCCGCGACGACGAGATCGCCGCTGCAGGGTCGAGCCGAGCCCGGGCCGGCACGGTTGCACCGGAGGGACTCGAGAGTGCTCCTGGCACTCGGCGCGGCCGATATTTGAGAATGCACCACACGGCCCGAACGCCGTCGCGCCAGCCGATCTTCTTGCCTTCTTCGTAGGTACGGCCCGAATACGAGATGCCCACTTCGTAGACACGGCACCGCATCGCCGCGATCTTGGCCGTCACCTCAGGCTCGAAACCGAACCGGTTCTCCTCGATCGCGATCGACTGAATCACCTCGCGACGAAACATCTTGTAGCAGGTCTCCATGTCGGTCAGATTCAGGTTGGTGAAGGCGTTCGATAGCAGCGTCAGGAAGCGATTGCCGAGCGAGTGCCAGAAATAGAGCACGCGGTGACATTCGCCGCCGGCGAACCGCGAACCGAACACTACGTCGGCACGGCCGTCGGCAATCGGTACCAGCATCTTGATGTATTCAGTCGGGTCGTACTCGAGGTCAGCGTCCTGGATGACGACCACGTCGCCGGTCGCTCTGGCAAAGCCGGTGCGTAATGCCGCCCCTTTGCCACGGTTGAAGTCGTGGTAGACCCGGACGAGATCGAGCGACTGTGGCAGACCGCGCAAGACATCCGCCGTGCCATCGCTCGAACAATCATCGACGACGATAATCTCCTTGTCGACGTCGACGCCGCGCACGCGCTCGATGATCTGCGACAGCGTCGCCGCCTCGTTGTAGACCGGGATGACAATCGAGAGCTTCAGGTGCGGGCGCATTTATCCACCAATCGCCTTGTAGCTGCCAACCTGCTGCGTGCCGGCGGCGGCGCGGCCGATCCTTCGCATCAGCAGCATCCATGGCCGGACGATCGCCTCGGCGATGACGCGCTTCGACATTTTGGACTCGCCAAGCCGGCGTTCGGTGTAGCAGATGGGCACCTCCGTAACGCGAGCGCCATTCAGCGTGAACAGCAGCTCCGGCAGAAAGGCGTACCCGCTCGTCTTGATTTCTTCGAGTGCCACCCGCCGCAAGAAGCTGGTCCGATAACCGCGGAACCCGCTCGTGCAGTCGATGCAGCTCAGGCCGCTCAGCAGGCGCACGTAGGTGTTGGCACCGAGACTGAGCAGCAGGCGCCGCACTTCCCAGTTCAACACGCGAACGCCGCCAACGTATCGTGATCCGACCGTCACATCCGCGCTGCTCAACGCGTCGAGTAGCCGCGGCAGGTCGGCCGGATCGTGAGAAAAATCGGCGTCCAGCGTCAGAATCGCGTCGAAGCCATCCTCGATCGCTCGGCGCATTCCAGCGATCATCGCAGAGCCGTAGCCGCGTTCCGTGGTTCGGCAAATCACGCTCACACGCGGGTCGTGCTCAGCATATTGACGAACGACTTCCGCGGTGCCATCAGGCGAGTTGTCATCGACGACCAGGACGTGCGACTGCGGCACATTCCGCAGAATCGCCGGAACGAGCCGCGCGATGTTGTCGGCTTCGTTGTAGGTAACGACGAGTGTCAGTGTCTTCATCAGCGCTCCCACAGCGTGACTTCTCCCTGTTGCGAAACCCGGCCGCCAAACGGCGAGATCGAGCGAAAGAACACTTCGCGGCAGGCTGGATTGTGTAGCTCGATGGCGATGCGCGCGACGCTTGGCAGACAGCCAGACGTGCTCGATTCGAAGACCTGTTCTTCGGCCCCTTCGATATCGACTTTCAGGATGTCGACTCGCTCGACGTTGTATTGCCGCATCAAATCAGCCAGCGTCACTCCCTCGACTTCGCCATCGTCCGCCGCCGCTGCTTTCACCTGAAATGACCATTCGCCGCCGTCGCGGAAGTGACCACGATCGATGGCAAGGCGTTCGCGACGATGCCACAGCGCACCGCAGACCGGCACGGCCCGGCTGCCGTACGGCTCGAGATTCCGCCGCAGGACCGCGAAATTGCCGGCATCCGGCTCCAGTGCAATCACCCGCGCCTTCGGATAGGCGTTGAGCAAGAACACCGAGGTCGCCCCGATGTTGGCACCGATATCGAAGATCGTCTGAACGTCGGGCATGCCGACGAGGCAGGCGTACTGATCCTCGAGCAGCACGTCAGCCATCACATACTTGTCTGTGGTCGCGTGACGGTAATGGAATCGATGCGGATATTTGTCGACCGAAATCTGGCTCGTCCATTCGGGCAGCCATGGCTGCAGCACGCGCCGCGACGCCAGCAACTTCAGCGCGTCGCCAACCCCGAAGCGCGTCACGGCCGCAGGAAAATGCTTCAACTGCATGTCAGATCACTGCTGCGGGCTGACTGGGCGCGTGGATCGTCGCGTCGCGAAGCCAGCGCTCGAGCACCCACGCCGCCCATAGCGGGTAACTGTGTCCGGGGGTGCCGGCGGTCTGCGCCGTGATATGACGCCGCAGCTCGGAGCGATCGAGAACACCACTCACCGAGGACGCCGCGTCGAACACTTCTTCTTCGAACTGGCGGCGATGCGATCCGGCGATCCAATCGCCGATCGGCACGGTGAATCCGCGTTTGGGCAACCGCCACAATGCGCCTGGCAGCCGCCGTCGCGCGAGCGAGCGCAACAACGCCTTGCCCTGCGTACCCCGCTGTTTGCGGTGCGCCGGAATCCGAAACGCGAGCTCGACGACGCGGCGATCGAGCAATGGGCATCGCACTTCAAGCCCATGCGCCATGCTCATCCGATCCACCTTCACCAGAGGATCGTTCGGCATGTACACCTTCAAATCCGCGTACTCGGCGCGCTGCACCGGATCGTTCGACGCACAACCGCGATAGGGTGCCGTCACCGCCTCGTAGACGGGACTCTTCGAAACGTCGCGATCCGGCGACTGCCCCATCAGCACGCGGGCGTCAGCCGATTTCAAGAAACAGAGATCGGCGTAGTAAGCGGCGGCGGGATCGCGGCCAAGATTTTCGGCAAGCGTACCGACCCGGAGTGGCCGCGGCAGCCGCGGCGAACGCGGCCAGCGCGCGCCGAGCCACCCTGCCACCGGGCCGAGCGCTTCGGGCATCACCTTGCGCACCGATGCCTCGAGCGCGTGCGGAACGTAGCGGAAATCGTAGCCGGCAAACGTTTCGTCGCCGCCGTCTCCCGTCAGGGCGACGGTGACGTGCTGCCGGGCTGCGCGCGAGACATACCAGGTCGGCACCGCTGACGAATCGGCGAGCGGCTCGCCAAGATGTTTCGTCACCGGGCCCATCACATCGTCGAACTTCGGCTCGATCACCGCCGCGTGGTGGTGGCTCTTGAAATGCTCGGCAACGATGCCGGCGGCTTCGAGTTCGTTGTGTTGCGCGTCGCCAAAGCCGACCGACGTCGTCACCAGCCGATCGCCGAGTGCTTCGGCCATGTACGACACGACCAGTCCTGAATCGATGCCACCGCTGAGAAACGCGCCGAGCGGCACTTCGCTTTCGAGCCGATCGATCACCGCCTGACGGAGGGTCGAGTCGATCTCGTCGATCAATTGCTCGTCCGGCCGGTCATCGGTGTCGAATTCCGGCACATCCCAGTACTGCCGCGTCTCGATCTGGCCCCGCGAAACGCGAAGCCAGTGACCAGGCATCAACTTGAAGACGTCGCGGTAGATCGTGGACGGCGCCACGAAGTACCCGAGCGACAGATACCCTTCGAGCGCTGACAGGTCGACGTCGCCACGCCAGGCGGGACTAAGCGTCAGCGCCGGCAACTCGCTCGCGAAATGAAGCACGCGGTCGAGCACGGTATAGAAGAACGGCTTCTTGCCAAGGCGATCGCGCGCCGCAAACAGTTCCTGCTTGCGGCCATCGTAGATTGCGAACGCGAACATTCCCTCGATGCGCTCGACACACGACGGGCCGAACTCTTCGTATGCGTGGAGGATGACTTCGGTATCAGAAACGGTGCGGAAGTGATGTCCCCTGTCTTCGAGCATCGGCCGCAGCGAGCGATGGTTGTAGATCTCGCCGTTGAAGACGATCCAGCACGACTCGTCTTCATTGGCCATCGGCTGTTGGCCGCCGGCGCGATCGATGATCGCCAGCCGCCGCTGTCCGAGCGTGGCGCGCGCCGCGTTGTAGAAGCCGTCGCCATCCGGCCCGCGGTGAGCCAGTGCGCCGTTCATCGCGGGCAGTGCCGCACGCAGTTCGGGATCGAGCGGCCCATCGAGCGCGAACAGTCCGGAGATGCCGCACATATCAGGCTGCCACCGCGAGGTAGGCATCGCGATACTCGCGCACCATCCGTTCGAGCGTGAAGCGCTGTTCGACGCGCGAACGCGCTTCGCTCCCCAGCCGGTGCCGTAGCGCTGGGTCGGCGCTCAGTTGCGCCAGCATCGCAGCTACCGCCTCGGAATTGCGCGACGGCACGAGCCGGCCGCACGAATCGTCGACAATTTCCGGAGTGCCGCCGACGCGAGTCGCGACGACCGGCAGGCCCGCCGCCATCGCTTCGAGAATCGTCAACGAGATGCCTTCGCTGATCGAGCTGTTCCCGTACAGGTCGCACGCCGCCAGTACGTCGCGCGCATCTTCACGATGACCGAGAAACCGAATCGCTGAAGCAGCCCCAAGCGAATGCGCCATCCGTTCGAGGTCAGCGCGTTCGCTGCCATCGCCAATCACCAGCAGCGTCAGTTTGACGCCGGCGAGCGGCGGCGACGCCATTGCCGCAATCAACGTCCCAAGATCTTTCACCGGATCGAGTCGCGCAACAGTCCCGACGACGATGGCGTCTTCGGACAAACCGAGTGCGCGACGCATTTGTACGCGCTTCCCGGCGTCAGGCAATCCGCCGACATCGATGCCGTTGTAGATGACGTTGACCTTCTCCGCCGGAAAGCCTTCGGCGACGAGGTGGTCCTTCAACTCGGACGAAACGGTGACGACTTCGCTCGGCGCGTGTGACAGGACGCAATTCGCAACGCGGCGCTTCGCCGATGGCGGGGCATCCGACAGGCGTCCATGCTCGGTAAAAACAATTCTGAGACCCGGTGACCAGACGCGCGCCAGCGCCGCGTAGACAAACGGCGAGTAATGATGGCAATGAATGACGCGCGCACCGTGTTGCGCAGCCGCGCGCGCAATGGAGCGGCCGAGACCGGGCCGAAAGCCGTCGCGCCGGCCAAGCGCCGTTACCTGGACGTGGTCGTCGCGCAACCCGGCGCCCCATGCACCTTCGTCGTCCAGACAGCACACTGCCATCGGAAGCTCGCCGCGAAGCCGTTTCACGAGCTCCACGACGAGCCGCTCGGTGCCGCCCGGATTGAGACTCAGCACAACCTGGAGAACGCTCGGCGGCTTTTTAGAATTGGACACACACGACCATCTCCGTAAAGAGCAAGGTTTCTTCCAGCCCGATCGGCGGATTCACAGGCAAAACAGGCCCTTTTCGGTTTCGATGTGCCGGTTTCTCTGACAATAAGTCGCCACGGAGGCAGACTTCCCTGATCTGGTCGAATCTCCTGAGGGCGACGAGTGGCTTGACGTTTGCTGAACCTCCGTCGAGTCACACAACGCCGGCAACGATCTGTCGTGCGTTCTGTCGGCAGTTTAGCCGAACAAGTCCTTGCATCGGAATGTGTTAGGGCTGTGGGCGTTTTCCGAGTAACATCGTCGCGAGTATCCCTTATGGCAGAAAAGTATCTTCCGGAACACGATATTCTCGACAACGCGAATCAACCCAAGCGCGTCGAGGACGATCAGCGTCGCGAGTTCCTGCGGCGAGCTGCGCTGGCCGGGTTACCGGTAATTCTTGCCACCGTCAAGGGTCGGACCGTGTACGCACAAACCGGAACGGCGAGCTGTCCGAGCTCCGCGAATCTTTCAAGCTGCTGATGCACGATGGCCCGTGGCGGGCTCCTCACGATTTGGTGTGGACCCGCTATCCGGATTCCGAAGATTGGGCGGTCTTCAACCCTCAGTCCGGCGACGTTCACCTGGTAACCGCTTCCGCTTATTTCCTCTGGCAGACGATCGCCACCAGCCACGACATTACAACCGGCAAACTGCTTGCGGCACTTGCCGATCACGTTCAGATGCCGCTCGAGGCTGACTTGATCACCGCGGCCGATCAGACGTTGCAATTCATGGATCGCGCGGGATTGATCACACCGAACATCTGATGCGGTCCCTCGAGCCGCTTTCGCAGCTCGACACGGCCGGTGTGCAGTTGTCGATTGGTCCGTTCCGAGTGCGGCTGCGGTCTGACATCGTTGGCGTTCGCACGTATCTCGAGACCGTCTACACCGATTTTCCAATCACGAGCGAGACGGCGGCGCACTTCGACATTGCGATCGTTTCAACTGCCGGTTGGCGGCAGTGGATGCGGCCGCAAGCGAATCTCGTCGTCAACGGAGTCCGCCCATTTCTTCCTTTGCCCGAAGATTTATCGGGAGCGTTATTCGAGTGGAGTCTGAACTGGTGCGTCGGCGATCACGCGCATCGCTGGGTGGCGATTCATGCGGCGGTCGTCGAGCGTGACGGACAAGCCGTCGTTCTTTCAGGCGTGTCAGGGGCCGGAAAGAGCACGCTGTGCGCCGCGCTGGTCGTCGCAGGATGGCGATTGCTGTCGGACGAATTCGCCCTGGTGGATCCCCAGTCCGGCCTCCTGTCTCCTCTGCCGCGCCCGGTCTCGCTGAAGAATCAGTCGATCTCCATCCTGAAACAGCGGAATCCTTCGGGTGTTTTCACGCCGGAGCGGATCGACATCGAGGGAGCGACGTTTGTACATATGAAGCCGCCGCTCGCCAGCGTGCGTCAGGCTGGCGAACCGGCGCGTCCGGGGATGATCGTTTTTCCGCGCTGGACGAGAGACGCCGCGACCCGCCTCGAACCGATTCCCAAGGCGTACGCGCTGATGCGGCTCGCTCATCAATCGTTCAACTACAACTACCTGGGTGTCCGCGGTTACGAAGCGATCGCGGGGATGGTCGGCCGCACAGACTGCTACACTCTTGAATACAGCGATCTCGACGATGTGATTGGCCGTCTGGCCTCGGCGAGGACTCGTTGAATCCACGGCATGTCCCGAATCGACGTCGCGCTGGATTACCCGATGCTGGCGCGCGTGCTGCGCGACCCGAGCGAACTCAGTCGCCTTTCCGCTGAGGAATTCAGCCGCACCATCGACGCCGCGGATGCGGCGCGCTTGCTCGGTTGGCTGCTCGAACGTTGTCGTGAACGCAACCTTCCTCTGAATCCGCCTCGCTGGCTTGCTGATCGGCTGGTCACCGCCGACGCGCGCGCACGCGGCTATGAGCGGGCGCTGCGGTGGGAGATCAACCGCCTGCAACGCGCGTTTCTTGGAACCGGCTTGACGTGGATCCTGATGAAGGGTGCCGGCTATGTGGCAGCGAATCTGCCGCCCGGCAACGGCCGCCGCGTCGCTGACATCGACATCATGGTCGCTGAACGCGACCTGTCGCGCGTCGAGCAACTCCTCAACGAACACGGTTGGGAGATTCCGGAAATGCATCCATATGACACGCGCTATTACCGCGAGTGGATGCACGAACTACCGGCGATGGTGCACCGCGACCGGCGTTCGGTCCTCGATGTTCACCATGGAATTCTGCCGAAGACGAGCCGATTGAAGCCTTCGCCCGAGCGCTTGCTCGCGCACTCGATCGTCGTCAACGGCCTTCGCGTGTTCTGTCCGGCGCACATGATCCTGCAGGGCGCGGCGCATCTCTTCCACGACGGTGATGTCGCAGGCGCGATTCGCGATCTCGTCGATCTCGACCAGCTGTTTCGAGAGTTCGGTCGCGACGAACGTTTCTGGCCGGAGTTGGTTGCTGAAACCGAAGCGCTGGATCTGCGGCGACCCGCCTACTACGCCGTACGCTATGCGAGGCTCGAATTCGGTACTCCTGTGCCGGCGGAACCATTGCGAGCAATCGAGCGCTGGGCGCCACCATCGGTTGTTCGATACAGCATGGACTCGATGGTTCGTCGATCGATCGCCGCTTCGCGACGAACCGCACCGGTCGCCGCGTTTGGCCTATGGGTTCGGATGCACTGGGGCAAGATGCCTGCGCTGCACCTGGTGCGGCACCTGACCCGAAAGAGCCTGATGGGCGGCGGCCGCTACCATTGACACCCGCCAAAACGACTTGGGATTAACGGAAGAAGCTGGATACCCACTCCCACACCGTCCGGATGCGGGAAGTGGAATAGCGCGAGTCGGTCTCGGCGACGGTCTGCGTCTGCTTTCCGTAACTCAACAAACCGTAGGAAGCGACAAATGAACCGACCGGCAGGCTTTCTGTGAAACGTGCGGCGGCGTTCTCGTCCGCGACTCGGCCCTCGGAAAGTTCGTACATGAACGTGCTCAGATTGTTCGAAGACCCTCGTCCAGGTGTCGAGGGTCGACTGCGACCAGTCAGGGCGTCCAGAGCCTCTGTGGCTGTCGTGAGGAAGAAGAAGGAATAAACTTCGGCCACATTCGCCAACCCGGCGCGAACGTCTTTGCCGGCGATTGGCGACGCCGCGGATTCGTTCATCGATAGAGGGATTCCGACAATCAGGAGGAACGGGTCGGCCAATGTCACGTGGCCGTGGCTGCCATCCCGAAGCGGGGTCGCGCCGGTAATCGGACGTACGTCCTCCGACAGCAGTCTTGCAGCCGCGAGGCCGGTCAGGGAACCCGCGGAAGCGTTCCTTGCCAGCAAACCGAATGCGATCGCGGCCAATCCCAATCTCCGCATGCGCAGCATCCCTTGTGCCCAAGCCAACTTGAGCGTAACGTACCATCTTCGCGCGAAAAAGATAAGCCGTGGGGCTATTCAGATCACACCGTCGGTCTCGGTCGCGGTCACGCCACCGGTCTCACGCCTCGAGTTCGCCGAGTCGCGGCGAACGAGCCATCGCCCGCCGCGCTTATAAGCGCGTCCGCCGCGCGACTGCCGTCGCGCTCGCCTTGTCTGTGGTACTAGCCGCCATTCTGTTCTGGCCACGTGATCTGACAAGACAGAAAGAGGAGGCGCTCGCGCGTGGCAACCGGGCTTTCGACAGTCAGCGTTTCCTGGAAGCCATCGGCGAGTACAAGTCGGTCGTGAGAATCGATCCCGGATTCTCTCTAGCGCACGCGCGGCTGGCCGAATCGTACGCGCGCATCGGCGACTCGCGAAACGCACTTGCGGAATGGGTCGTGGCCGCTGACCTGCAGCCAGTCGATATCGCCGCCCAATTGCGTGCTGGCAACGCGCTGCTGCTGCTCGGCCGGCCGACCGAGGCGGCGCAGCGTGCCGCGAAAGTACTCGAGACCAACCGCGACGATCTCGAAGCCAGAATCCTTTTGGCAAATGCAACGGCCGGCCTCAGCAACCTCGATGATGGTGTCGTTCAGATGTATCGATTGGCGGAAACGGTTGCGGAAAAGCCGCGCGAGCAGGCCCGCGCGCTGCTGCACGCCGGCGTCATGGAGCTCGCCCGCGATCGCCTCGGCGACGCCGAACGTGCTCTCAATAAGGCAAGAGCAGGCAATTCACCGTCGATCGACGATCACTTATCGCTCGCCGGTTACTATTGGTTCGTCGGTCGACATGACGACGCTGAATCAGAACTTCAGCGCGTCCTCGCACAGGACTCGCGCGAGCCGCGCGCCAATCGTGCGCTTGCGGCGTTGTACATATCCACCAACAAGATTGCCGAAGCGGAAACGCCGCTCAAGACGCTTGCCGACGTAGCAACCGGAGGACGAACGCGCCTGATTCTCGCCGACTACTACATCGTGGTCAATCGGCTTGAAGAAGCGACAGCCACCCTGTCCGCGGTTGGCAACGATGCCGCCTTTTTCGCTCAATCCCAGTCGCGACTTGCGCTGATCGAATATCTGGCGGGTCGCAAGCAGCGCGCCGAAGAGATGCTTGACGGGGCGCTGCGAAAGGAGCCGACGCATCCGACGCTCTTGCTCCTCAAGGCGCGTTTGCTGGCGGAGCGGCGCCGGTTTGACGACGCCATCGCGCGGGTCAGCGCCGTGCTGGCAACCGATCCGAAATCAGCGGAAGCCCAGTACCTGCTGGGAACCATCCACGACGCGGCCCATCATTCCGACGACGCCATCACCGCATTCACGCAAGTGGTGAGGCTAAGACCCAGGCTCGTCGACGCTCTGTTACGGTTATCGGGGTTATATCTGGCGCGCGGCGACGGGAACAACGCGTCGGTCTTTGCGCTGCAGGCGCTCAAGGAGACTCCCTCACGCGTCGATGCACATGTGGCGCTCGTCCGAGTGCTTCTCGCACGTGGCAGCATCGCCGAGGCCGAACGAGAATTGAAACCACTGCTCGATGCCACGCCGGTCGTCCCAGCCGTTCTGACGCAATGGGGCCGCCTGCTCGCCGCCAAGCGCGATTTAGCCGGCGCTCGAGCGCACCTCAAAGAGGCGATCGATCGTGATCCGTCCGCATTCGAGCCATTAGCCGAGCTCGTCGAGGCAGAGATCGGCGCGTCGCGTGCCGCCGATGCGTTGCCCCTCGTTCTGCAACGGCTGGCCGGGACGCCCGAGGACACCGGCCTTCTGATGCTGGCGGCGCGCATTTACGGAATGACCAACGATCCGACGCGGACAGAAGCGACACTTCAGCGGGTGATTCAAATCGAGCCTTCCAATCTTCGGGCGCTCGGAGCGCTGGGCCAGTTTTACTACGCGACTGGAAAGCTCGTAGACGCACAACGACAATTCACTGCGCTCTCGAAACAGAATTCAAAATCGACCGGTGCCTGGACGATGCTGGGAATCGCTTTTGAACTCGATGGGAAGACAATCGAAGCGAAAGAGAGCTATGAGCACGCGTTGGCGATCGATTCGCACGCTGCGGTGGCGGCGAACAATCTCGCCTGGCTTCACCTCAGACGGGATGGAAACGCAGACGCCGCGCTGGAACTCGCTCAGCGAGCCAGCGCCGCATTTCCGAACGAACCGGAGTTCAACGACACGCTCGGCTGGATCTATGTGAAGAAGAACGCGTCGGAGTTGGCACTGGAGCCTTTGCTCGATGCCGTCCGCGCGGCGCCGAGTAATCCGCTATTCCATTTTCATCTCGGCATGGCGTACACGGCCCAGGCAAACTTCAAGCTCGCGAAGGAGCATTTCGAGCGGGCGCTGTCTGGGGGTCAGGCCTTTGAGGGACGCGACGAAGCGATTCGCGAACTCGCACGGGTCCGCAAGTTGACCACCGACGATGCTCCGGCGACCCCTCCTCGAGAGAGCGAACGACCGGTGCGTTAGCGCCCCTCGCTTAGCCTTTGACGGTGGCCAGCACCCGTCGCGCGTCGTCTGCCGAGGCAAAATTCGGATCCAGCTTCAGCGCGCGCTCGAGCGACAGTCTCGCGTCCTTCGTTGAGCCTTTCTTCAACTGGGCGAGGCCCAGGTGGTAATGCACGATGGCATTTGAAGGCGCCTGCTCCGCTCCCTGACGGAGCGCCGTTACCGCGAGATCTTCAAGGCCTTTCTTGTAGTAGATCCAGCCGAGCGTATCGCTGGCTTCCCAACTCTTCGGCATCCGGGCTTTCGCGGTTTGCGCCAGCGACAGGGCCACATCCAGGTTGCCGCCGCGTTCCGCATAATCCCAGGCGAGATTGTTGGCCGCCACGGGCGATTGTGGATCCATCGCCAGCACCTGCTCGTATTCGCGCCGAGCCTCGTCCGCCTTGCCTTGTAAACTGCAAATAATCCCGACCATCGTTCTTGCCGCGACTGCGTGTTTCGGCTGCCGCTGAATAGCTTGCTGGTACTCTCTCTTCGCGTCGTCAAGCCGTTGCTGACGCTTCAGAAGTACGCCAAGGCGGCTGTACGCCTCAATGTTCGATGGGTCCGCAACGAGTGTCCGCCGAAACATCGTCTCCGCACGGTCCAGGTCGCCGGTGGCGACATACACTTCACCGGCCAACAACGTCACGGGCGCGCTGTTCGGGGCCGCGGCCAGTCGCGATTCGATCCGGGACCGGGCAGCCGGGACGTTCTTCTCGATCAGATCGGCCCGGACGAGGCCACGCAGAGCCTCGAGCGATGCCGGCTGAATGGCGAGAGCGCGGCTGTAAGACTCTTTCGCGCGGGACAGATCTCCCTTGGCAATGTAGATATCGCCAAGCACCGCCTGCACGTCAGCGGACCGAGCGTCTAGCTTGGCCAGCGCTGTCGCTTCGGCTTCGGCGCGATTCACGTCGCGGATTCGCAAGAGAGACTTGGCGAGCAGCAGATGCGCCAAGAAGGATTGTGGCTGATTCTTTACGGCCTGCCCGAGCATCTCCGCTGCGGCGGCCGCGTCTCCTCTGGTGAGAAACAGGTCGCCGAGCTGTATCTGAGCAGGAACAGCAGAGGGGTTCAGCTGAAGCACCTGTTGAAATGCCTTGATAGCTTCGTCGTTGTCGCCTGCCGCTTGCAGGGCGATACCGCGCAGATAGTGGCCGGGAACCGATTTGGGATTCCCGGTGACGGCCAGGTTTGCCTGCGCCAGCGCCTCGGTCGGCTTTTCGTCCGACAGCAGGAACCGGCCTTTTTCGAGCAGCGCCAGCTCGTTCTTTGGCTCGCGCTTGAACACTTCATCGAGCGCCTGATACGCCTGCGGCCGCCGGTTGGCAAAGAAATCGACTGCCGCGATTCTCAGTTTCGCCGGAACAAACCCGTCTTTCGTGTTCAGGAGCGGTTGGAGAACGGCGAGCGCCTGCGGCGTTTTGTTCATCTGCAGGTAGAAGTCGGCGAGAATGAGTTTCGGGCCGGTCTCTGTGGAAAGCTCCGCGTACGCTTTCAGATAGGTCTCGGCCTCTTCCGCTCGGTTTTGAAATATGCAAAGGAAGGCGAGCGCCCGATTGGTCGCGGCCGATTTCGGGTCCAGCCCGAGCGAGACCTTCAGCTCTCGTTCTGCGTCTGAGAGCCGATTGCTCGCCAAATAGTAATTCGCCAGACTGTTGTGTGCCGGAACGGACTGCGGCTCAACGTCGACCGCCCGCTTGAATGCGGCCTCTGCCGCCGCGACGTTTCCTTTCGCCTGCTGGATCGCGCCGAGATTTGCGTAAGTCAACGTTCGATGAGGATCGGTATCGATCGCCTCTTCGACGTGCGAGATGGCGCCATCGAGATCTTTCAAGCCCGCCAGCGCGTTTCCCATCAACGTCAGCACTTCAACGTTTTTCGGCTCTTTCTCGAGAGCGGCTACAGCTCGCGCCTTCGCCTCCGCATATTGGCCGGCGATCATGAGCATCTTTCCGGCTTGTACCTGTGCGCTCACGTTGTCGGGCATCAGGTCGGCGGCACGAATGTACTCGCGGGCCGCACTGACCTTTTCCCCACTTAACAGGTAGGCGTTTGCCAGGCCCAGTCGGGCCGGACCGTCCTTCGCGTCGATCGCAACCGCTTTGCGGTAAGAGATAACGGCTTCCGGGTACTTGCGCTGGAGAATGAACTTGTCGCCATTCGCTTTCGCTTCACGCAGAAGGACCTGCGAATCGTGCCGGCACCCGGTGGCCGCGATCAGGGCGGTAAAAAGGACAGCGACCGACCAAAACTTCATTGTTCTCTCCACGGGGGTGACGGTGTTCGGGGAAGCCACAAGTTCCTTCAGGGCGGCTGTCAGAGACCCTACGTGTGAGCAAACGGCTGACCGAGGAAGCTGATCAGTTAATAACCTATAGGAAAAGAAGCACTTAATTTACTTCTTCGTCTTGCGATCGACTTTGAAAATCCGTACAATCACCGACACAAGTTCTCAATCCGGTAGAACACTTCGCTGTTCAGAAGGACCTCTGGCGGAGCGTTGGGCACTTACAGAACCGTGTCACTTAGACAGGATCTGTGTAATTATTGCCCAGATTTGCATCCGTAAGAGGTTCGTAGCAGGGTATCGCTCGAGTCGGGTCGTTGATCGCAATGATCTTTAGAATCTGCACTTTGACATCGGTCATCGTCGTTGATTGGCGTCGCACATCGCGCAAACGGCCAACGGCACAGCTATTGGACGAGCGGGCATACGTCCCGACCCGAGCAATTCTCGCGGCGGGCCGCGTCCAGCAGATGTCTAATTGGCCCACGCTCTCCCCCCAGTGAGGTGCACGGCCTCGGCGCGATCGGAGGGAGAGTCATGTTGACGTTGCTTGAGCGGAGCATCGCCTCGGTCGAAGGACGACTAACTTTGTTAGCACCGCCCGGACCGCTTTCGGCGACTTTCAGGAATGTCGACATCGACGCAGCCCGTCATCAGCAGTTGTTCCGCGAGATGCAGCGGCTTCGCGGCGATGTGTACCTTCGCGACGGCGCGATCGAGCGCCACGAACTGTCGCCCGAAGGTCTCCATCAGACGCCAGAAGATGAAAAGAGCTGGCACCTGCTGATGCTGGGCGACGACGGCCGTCTGAACTCCTGCATCTGGTATATGGAGCATGAAAATTCCACAGCCATTGACGCGTTGAGAGCCGGGAGTTGCTGGCTCGCCCGTCACGCCAAATCTCGTGACGTATTTCGCCGCGCTGTGGAAGCGGAACTCGCGCAGGCGCGCAGCGAGTCGATCCGGTTCGCCGAGTCGGGCGGCTGGGCGGTTGCCGAAGGCAACCGGTGCAGCAGCGAAGGGCTGGTTCTCGCGCTGGGCGCATTCGCAATGGGCAATATCACCGGCGGCGTACGGGCGTTGGCAACCGCCACCGCCAGGCACTGCTCGTCGACGATCCTCCGCCGCCTCGGCGGATCGCTACTCGCGGCCGGCGGGCAACCGATCGCTTCCTACTACGACCCGAAGTACAAGTGCGATATGGAATTGCTGCGGTTCGACTCGCGTCGGCCCAATCCGAAATACGCGGGGCTGATCGACAACCTGTGCCAGAAGCTTTCGGACGTGCCGGTCATTGCGCGCAGTGTCTACGAAGTCATCGCCGAGGTAGATACCGTGTGCCTCCAACCGGAACGGCACCAGCATCGGTGGGCCGTGGCATCATAGCCAACTCAATGCTCAGCGCGCACTCTCCAGCTTCAGAACGGCTGAACCGTCACCTCGCACCTTCCTTGTCCGCTGCGCTCGCGGAGTGGGCTCTCATCGTCGGACGCGACAACGTTCACACCGACTCGACCACGACGCGAGAAGCGGGAACTGCGACATTCGCGACGTCATCGACCGTCCTGGCGGTGGTCCGGCCCGGCACGTGCGACGAAGTTCAAGGTTGCGTTCGCGTGGCGAACGAGTTCCGCATCGCGATCTATCCGATCAGCAGCGGCAAGAATTGGGGCTATGGCTCGCGTGCGCCGGTGCGCGATGGGGTTCTGCTGGATCTTGGTCGGCTCAATCGAATCCTCGACTTCGACGAAGACCTCGCTTACGTCACGATCGAGCCTGGCGTGACGCAGCGCCAGCTCCACAACTTTCTGAGCGCGCGCCAGTCGCGGCTCTGGATGGATGCAACCGGCGCGAGTCCCGACTGCAGCATCGTTGGAAACACAATGGAGCGCGGCTTCGGCCACACACCGATGGGGGACCATTGCGCCAACGTTTGTGGATTGGAAGTTGTGCTCCCGACCGGCGACGTGGTGCGGACCGGCTTCGGCCGTTTTGGCGACTCGAAAGTGGCGTCCGTCAACCGCTGGGGCGTCGGACCATCGCTCGATGGGCTGTTCTCGCAGTCGAGCTTCGGCATCGTAACCAGGATGACGGTCTGGCTGATGCCGGCGCCGGAATGCTTCCAGGCCTTCTTCTTCAAATGCGGCAGCGAGCAGGATCTCGGCGCGGTGATCGATGCATTGCGGCCGCTTCGCATGGACGGTACGTTGCGGAGCGTGGCGCACATCGGCAATGACTACAAGGTCCTGAGCGGCGTCGGTCACTACCCGTGGGACGCCGCTGGCGGCGCGACGCCCCTCGGCTCCACGACGATGGCCGGTCTTCGAAAGAAGCTCGACATCGGGTGTTGGAATGGCGCCGGTGGCCTGTACGGTACGCGGGCCCAGGTCCGCGAGGCTCGCCGTCTGATTCGACGGGCGTTGGCAGGGAAGGCCGAGCGGGTCCGATTCGTGGACGATCGTGCGCTCCATCTCGCGTCACGCTTCGCCACGCCGTTGCGTGTGTTGACCGGTTGGGATCTCTCGCGCGTGCTAAAGCTGCTCGCACCGGTCTACGGGCTGTTGAAGGGGACGCCGAGCGACGAGACCATGGGCAGCACCTACTGGCGAACGCGCCAGCGCGTGGAGTCGGCGCAAGCGAATCCAGATCGAGACGGGTGCGGCCTGCTCTGGTGCAGCCCAGTTGTTCCGAGCACAGGAGCGCACGCGACAGAGGTGGCGGCGCTGGCCAAGCAGACGCTGCTCGACCACGGCTTCGAACCGCAGATCTCTGTGTCGATGGCAAACGAACGCAGCCTCATCTTCATCATCACCATCAGCTACGATCGCGCGATTCCGCGCGAGGACGATCGCGCGCTCCGTTGTTACAAAACGCTGACCAGTGAGCTCCTGAAACGCGGCTACCCGCCCTACCGGGTTAACGTGGCGTCAATGGCCCTCGTGGAAGGCGTTTCGCCGTCCGATCAGATGGTGCGCGATCTCAAGGGCGTTCTCGATCCCAACGGAATTCTCGCGCCTGGACGGTACGACGCGTCGGGCGGGCAGTCGATTCGTGATTCTGTTTACACGCCAGCGCCGAGCATGATCCCGCAATGACACAGCCGATCGCGACCCCGACCGTGGACCAATCCGTGGTTCCCTATCGACTCGTCAGCGATCTACATGTCGCACGTCCGTGGATTTTTTGGACAGACATGCTGGCAACCGCCGTCGTGGGGTGGACGGCGTTCGCCGTCGCGCTGGCCGCGTCGCCGTTGTCGATCACCGGCGTCACGGCCGCTTTGGCGTCTGCCTTGGCGTTGTATCGCGGCCTCTGTTTCATTCACGAAATCGCGCACCTTCAGCGCGAGATCCTTCCGGGATTCGAGACAGCGTGGAACCTGTTATTCGGAGTGCCGCTGCTGCTGCCGTCGTTCACCTACGTGGGCGTGCACCAGGATCACCACAGTCTGGCGACGTACGGCACGGCGGCCGATCCGGAGTACCTGCCGTTTGCGAACTCGCGCGCGATGATCATCGGCTTCGCCATTCAGTCGTCGCTGCTGATTCCGGTTCTGCTGCTGATCCGGTTTCTCGTGCTCGCACCCGTCGGTTTGCTGTGGCCGCGCGCGCATCGCTGGCTCGAGGCGTACGCCTCCTCGTTTTCGATGAACCCGGCGTACCGCCGCACGGTGCCGGCGCCCACGGCTCGGAAGATGCGTCGCTGGGAGATGGTAGCGCTTGCAGTTTGGCTCTCAGTGTTCGCGATGATCGCGGCGGGAATGTTGCCGGCGCGAATCCTGGCGGAGTGGTACGGCGTGCTGACCCTGGCGTGCTTCGTCAATACACTCCGCGTTCTCGGGGCGCATGAGTACGAGGCAGATGGCAACGCGCGCGATCGGGACGCGCAGTTGAGAGACTCGATCGACACGCCCGGGGGCCCGTGGACTGAATTGTGGGCGCCGGTCGGTCTGCGATACCACGCCCTGCACCACTACTTTGCCGGCATTCCGTATCACAACCTCGGAACGGCCTACGACCGAATCGTCCACGACCTGGCGCTCGACTCGCGGTACACGGAGTCGACAAGTCGCAGCCTGTGGCAATCGCTGAAGGCGTTGTACGCGAAAGCCGTCGGCCGTCGGGCCGCGAGGCCGTGGTCGACGCCGCCAGTGCATGAAGCACTTCGGGATCGTTAGTCCTCCCGTTTCGGGTCACCTCCATCCATTCGCCGCTCTCGGGCGTGAGCTCATCGCTCGCGGTCATCGCGTCACCTGTTTTCACATGGAGGATCTCGAATCGAAGATCCGCCAGGAGGAATTAGAGTTCTGGCCGATCGGCCAGAGCGACCATCCGGCAGGTTCGCTGCCGGTTTCTCTCGCAAAACTCGGGACGTTGCACGGTTCTGCCGCGCTCCGCTTCACGATTGATGCAGTCTCGAAAACCACGACGATGTTTTGCCGCGATCTGCCTGCTGCGGCTCGCGCGGCGCGCATAGACGCGCTGATTGTCGATCAAACCGAACCGGCCGGCGGATCAGTCGCCGAGCACGTCGGCTTGCCGTTCGTCACCGTGGCAAACGCGCTGACGATAAACCGCGATCCGATCGCTCCTCCGCCGTTCACGCCCTGGACGTACCGTGATGCGTGGTGGGCGTTGGCCCGAAATTACGTCGGCTACTCGATGGCGGACTGGGTGACGAGGCCCGTGTGGAAGGTTATTCGACGTTATCGCACGGAGTGGAAGCTGCGGCCGCTCGGGTCGCAGGACGAGTCTTTTTCACGCCTTTCGCAAATCTCCCAGATGCCACGCGGGTTCGATTTTCCACGCGCCGCGCTGCCGGCACGCTTTGAATACGTTGGGCCGCTGCGTCGGTCCCTCCCAATGGTGGTCCCGTTTCCATGGGAGCGGTTAGACGGCCGGCCGATGGTGTACGCGTCGCTTGGAACGCTACAAAACAGCCGCGCGCCCGTGTTTCGCACGTTTGCCGAAGCGTGTGTGGGGTTGGACGTGCAGCTTGTCGTCAGCCACGGCGGCGGGTTGACACCTGAGGAAGCTGGATCGTTGCCTGGTGACCCGCTGGTAGTGACCTACGCTCCGCAGTTCGAACTCCTATCTCGGGCGACTCTCACGATTACCCACGCCGGTTTGAACACGGTTCTCGATTCGTTGGCCAACGGCGTGCCTCTCGTGACCGTACCAATCACGTACGAGCAACCCGCAATCGCGCGACGAGTCGAGTGGACCGGGGTCGGCAGGTCAGTGTCGTTCCGTACGCTTCGTGCCAGCGGGCTCGCCGTCGCAATTCGTGATGTGCTCGCTACCCCCGATTACCGGCGGGCAGCCGTGGGTCTATGCGAAGAGATTCAGCAAGCCGGCGGGGTGAGGAAGGCCGCGAGCATCATCGAGGCGGCAACCAGGTAAAGGCTCGTCCCGGGCCACAGTATCGCTCCAGTAGTCGCTTGCAGGGAGACGCGGCTGCATTTGGTCAGCCTCAGGAGCGATTTCCCAAGAATTCCCAGCATGGCCTTTCTTCGTGGTCTACAAGTCAAACTATTCCATTGCAGTCAGTTACGGGTTTATGTCGGTATCGATTGGATGCCGAAGAGATCGGGCATTCCTTGTGCTATGGGTATCCTCGACCGGCGGGCGCTGGCCGCCAATGTAGTTCTCTCAAGGGGCATTGTTGCCACGAGGAGCAAGCGATGAGATTGCGGAATATTTGGGTAAGTGGGTTGGTACTTGGGCTTCTTGGAGCAGCGGCTCCGGCGCACGCCGTCACAATTATCGGCGACTTCTCGATCGCGGGCGCCATTACGTATGACACGCTGAACCTCACTGGCGACGCGGGACTGGACTTCACACAGTTCCTTCCACCGCCCCCGACACCGACAGGGCCCTTTATCGAAGTGACAAGCGCAACCGGGTACTTCGCTGGGCTCGGGATGGCAGCCTTCACTACGACGGGCCAGATTACGAACATTTCGGATATCCCGGCTGGACCGAACTACACGGTCGTGCCAGCTGGTGTACCTGTCAACATCGTAAACTTCTTGAGCAACTTCGTCACAGCGGGAGGCCCAATCGGTCTTCACTTCGATATGACCGAGTTCCAGCTGGCGAGTGGATTTCCGCCCTGCCCCGCAAGCCCGGTATGCCAAGAGGGACCGTTTACTCTCCTCCAAGGCCAGAACGGTATTGGGATCTCGTTTGACATGCTCGGCACGTTCGTCAACGGCGCGGACTCCGGCAAATTTACGGTCCACTTCGAGATTCCGATGGACGGCCTGAACCTCACTGAAGTCGCCAATCGCCTGCTCGTCACTGGCCAGGACTTGGCGTGCGGAGCTAACAACTTGGAGCATCCTTGCAGCTTCACCGCGAACTTCCAGCCGATCATTGAAACCCAGGTTCCGGAGCCGGCAACGATGCTGACATTTGGCGCGGGTTCATTGCTTCTGGCCCGTCTGCGGCGCCGCAACAAGAACAAGAAGGCGTAAGTCCAACCAATCTCGTTTGCTTCCCAAGAGCCGCGTTCCCCAGCGAGGGGCGCGGCTCTTGCTCTTTTTAGCTCGACCCTTAGGAACCCATCCTGCCACACGCTATCGCGAGCGCGGCATAGTCCACCTTGCCATTGGCGTTCACCGGCAACTCTTCAACGGTAAGGACGCGCGCAGGAACCATGTAGTCGGGCATTCTCCCCCGGCAGGATTCGAGAATCATCGCCTCCGGAACATTTGGCGCAACGGCGAACGCCACGAGACCGGTGATCAAACCCTGCTCGTTTTTAGGCCACCCGACGACGGCGACGAGATCGCTCCCGGACGCGGCTCGTATGTGACTCTCAACCTCCTGCGCCTCCACGCGGAAGCCGCGCACCTTCAGTTGCTGGTCCACACGGCCGCGATACACCAGGCCGTATCTCGGGTCCCGCTCGACGAGGTCCCCCGTTCGATACCAGAGGCCTTCCGCGCCCGGTAGCAACACAAAGCTCTGCCGAGTCGCCTCGGGATTGTTCAGGTAGCCTCGCGTCACCTGGGTTCCCGATACCAGCAGCTCGCCGACGGTGCCCGATGGAACCTCCCTCAACGACGCGTCGACGAGCAGTACCTGTTGCCCATCGAAGACCTCGCCAATCGGCACCGATCCGACAAGTTCGGGTTCCCAGGCGTCTTGCCAGATGCACTCCGTGATCGCGACTGTCGCTTCGGTCGGCCCATAGTGATTGCGAACCGTCGAACCAGGCGCCGCTTTTCGCCAGGAGGCAGCGAGGCCGACCGGAAGCGTTTCGCCGCCGAAGATGGTCTGGCGCAGACTGCTCAGGGCTCCGGGAACCAGACGCCCCTGCGCCTGGAGCAGGGCCGCGGTGGAAGCAACTGCGGTGAAATGCGTGATCTGAAATTCCTGAACAAATCGGTCGGCCATGGTCGCCATGCCTTCAGGGGCGCTATAGAGCGTTGCGCCGGCCGACCAGCAGCCAAACAGGTCTTGTAGAGAGGGGTCGAAGCTGAGATCGAGCAGCTGAAGAAACCGAGCCTCGCTCGAGGCGGGAACCCGATCGCTGAAGTTCGCCAGAAACGACAGCGCATTCCCGTAGCTGACCGGAACTCCTTTCGGACGGCCGGTCGTTCCCGATGTGAACATGATGTAGGCGATGTCGTCGCGCGTACACCGAGGCACCGTCCGGACCGCCGACGAACCGGCGAGCCAGCCCGAGTTGCCCGATTCAATGACGACGACGGAGAGACCAGCCGGTAGCGACGCACTGATTGAATCGAGCATTGTTGCGCAGCGCTTGTCGCACACGAGCAGATCCGCGGCGGATTGCTGCAGGATGTCCAGAATGCGTGCGGACGAGAACCGAGGATTCAGCGGAACATACGTCGCGCCGGCGAGGACCGCGCCGAGAATGCTGCCGTAAGCGACCTCGTTGCGGGCCGCAAGCACTGCCACCCGCCGCGCGCCAGCGCCGGCAAGAGCATGAGCCGCAATTGACCACGCGAGGTCTTCCAGTTCGGCGTAGGTATACATCCGGCCGTCGACCCACAGGGCCGGCTGCTTCGAGTATCGCCTCAGCGCGTCGTGCGCGATTTCACCCAGGTTCGCCGCCGATCGAAACGACGTCATTTCATCTTCTTCGAAACCAGGGACACGATGTGATTGATGGAGTCGAAGTTGTCGACTGTCAGCTCGAGGGCGGAGAACTCGACGTCGAATTCCTTCTCGAGGAAGCTGATCAGGCCGACCGTCGCCAGCGAATCGAGCAAGCCGCTGGTTCGCAACCGGGTGTTGTCTTTCAACTCGATCGGCAGCTTTCCTTCGATGTGATTCGTCCAGATGAATTGACGAATCGTTTCGCGCGGATCCTGCATTTCTACTCCTTCAACTCGCCTTCAATAACTTATGGTATACCTGCTGTCTCCGACAGACCTCTCACAACGCTGTGACGAACCGACAAACGGAATCGCTGGACTACGCCGAACGCTGGATGCGCGACGGCCTTCGGGCGTTGCGGCCGACGGCCGTCGGTGCCTACCAGGCTACCGTCGACATGTCGAACGCGCTCGGCCGACTCGACGCGCTGCGGCGGCGCGGCACCATTGCGACGACCACGCACCTGCTGGTACGGGCGACCGCCGTCGCGCTGGCCGGGAACCCCGACCTGCACCAGATAATTGTCGGCAATCGGCGGCACCGTCTCGGTCGCGTCGATATCGGCTTATCGGTTTCGGGCGAGATTTTCGTTGATCCGATTGTGATCATCGAGGGAGCCGACAAAAAGAGTGTTGAAGAGATCGCCGCCGAGATCTCGAAACGAGTCCCCGAAGCCCAACGTGCCGACCGGGAGCTGTTGAAGTTTTTGAGGCGATGGGGCTGGCTGGTGCCGTTCGGGTTCATGCGTCGCGCCGTTCTCCGCCTGCTGTTTTCGAGCGCGGAGTTTCGGCGGCGCGGCGCCGGCACATTCCAGGTGTCGACCGCCTCCGTTGACTGGGTTTATGGATCCATATTCTCCGCCATCGCGCTTCTCATCGCCGGTGAGGTCCGCTCTCAGGTCGTCGTGAAAAACGGTGAACCGGCGGTTTGCCCGGTAATGAAGCTGACACTTTCATGCGATCACGGAATCTGGGACGGGCGCGGAGCGTCTCGTTTTCTCGCTGCAGTGCAAACTGAATTAGAAGGCGAAGACAGTTAATCGATGACAGTGACGGGAATCGCGGCCGCGCTGCTTCACGTCGATATGGTCGTTCTGGATCTCGACCGCGCCATCCGAATGTATTCGGATCTCTTTGGCTTTCAGGTCGTAGAGGACTGCCTCGTCGAGACCGATGCGGCGATGTTCCTGTCCGGCGGCGCGACTCGACGGATGCGGCTCGTCTTCCTGAGCTTGAGTCCTCGAACGACGATGATCGAGCTGATCCAACTGCTCGATGAGAACGGCAAGAGTCTCCCCTCTTCGCCGGGTGGAAAATTCGATTGGAATCTCACCTACCTGGTCAACAACATGGAACAGGCGAAACGCGCACTCGACGCGGCCGGGCTCCGGCAGGTCAGCGACGAGTACGTGGCGGCTCTACCGAAGCTTGGAAAATCCCGGGTTGTGTACTGTCGCGATGAGGAGGGGTACCTCATCGAGCTGGTTGCGCCTGCCTAGCCGTACCCGTGCAGACGTTGGCTGGAACGGCCGATAAGAATACCATCGCAAACCGTGATTCTCCTCCGCTCGATCTCCTGGCCGTACTTCCGTAAGCACACGTTACGGTCGGTTCTGACGACCGCCGGCATCGTCCTCGGCGTCGCCGTGTTCGTCGGAATGCGGAGCGCCAACGAGAGTGTCCTCGCCGCATTCTCGAACACCGTTGACCGCATTGCCGGCAAAACCCAGCTCGAGGTCAGCGCTGGCGACACCGGCTTCGGCGAAGACGTCCTCGACAAAGTGCAATCCGCGTCCAGCGTGAAAATCGCCGTTCCGGTGATCGAGGCGGTCGTCGACTCGAACATCAAAGGCCAGGGCAATCTGTTCGTGCTCGCCGTCGACATGACCGGCGACCAGGGCCTGCGTGACTACGACTTCGACAATGACGACGACGTGGTCGTTCAGGACGGGCTGGTGTTCCTGGCGCAGCCCGACTCGATCATCCTGTCGAAGGATTTCGCAGACAAGAACGGCATCACCGTCGGGAGCAAGCTGCCGCTTGGAACCGTTGACGGACCGAAGACATTCGTGGTGCGCGGCATCATGAAGCCATCAGGGCTGGCAACGGCGTACGGTGGCCATCTGATCGTGATGGACATCTATGCCGCGCAGAAAATGTTCGGCCGCGGGCGAACCTTCGATCGGATCGACATTGCGGTCAGACCCGGCGCTACTCTTGCTGACTGCCAGCGTGAGCTAAAAGCGATGCTCGGCTCCGGATTCCAGGTGCAACCTCCAGCCGGCCGGGGACAGCAGTTCGAAGCGATCATCGCCTCGTATTCAGGGATGGTGACCATCTCGAGTGCGTTCGCCCTGTTCGTTGGCTTGTTTATCATCTACAACTCGTTCGCGATTGCCGTCACCGAACGCCGTCGCGAGATCGGCATTCTCCGTGCGCTGGGTGCCAGCCGGCGCCGTATTCAGTCATTGTTTCTAGGGGAGAGCGCGATTTTAGGGCTCGTTGGATCCGCGATTGGCGTCATCGTCGGCGCATTCGCCGCGCGAGCGCTCGCGGCTTTCATCGGACATCTGATCTCCGACATCTACGGCGTCGCGCAACATGTTGACGACCTGTCGATAAGCCCCTGGGTGATGGGTAGCGGTATGGGGGTCGGCGTCATTACGAGCCTCATTGGAGGCGCCCTTCCCGCCCACATGGCCGGTCGGGTCGATCCCGTGCGCGCACTGCAGAAAGGGCAGTATCAAGTACTGTCAGCCGGAGAGAGCCGCGCTCGAATCGTCGCTGCGGCGTTCTGTGGGGCCACGTCCCTCGGATGCCTGACGTTGGCCACACAGCGACCGCTGTTTTACCTGGGTTATGCACTCGTTATTGTGATGGTCCTCCTGCTGGCACCGCTCCTATCGCTCGTGCTCGCGCGTGCTATCCGGCCTGTACTCAAAGCGTGGCGACCCGTCGAAGGCGCGCTCGCCGCCGACAGCATGATCCAGGCGCCACGGAGAACGTCCACAAGCGTCGCGGCATTGATGCTCTCGCTGGCGCTGATCGTCGCATTCGCCGGAATGGCGAGTGCCAGCTATCGCTCGATCATCGACTGGATGAACGTGACGCTGAAGCCGGATCTGTTCGTCCTGCCGTCTCAGAGTCTCGACATCCAGACATCGCGATTTCCCGCTTCGATGGGTCCGGAAATCGAAGCGGTTCCGGGTGTCGAGCGCGTACAGTGGCTGCGCAACGGCCGCATCGCATTCCGCCAGACCCCGATCATGGTGGTTGCGATTCAGATTCAAAGCGTCGCCGAAACGGCCGGCACGCCGCCTGTCGCCGGCAACGCCGATGAGATGTACGCGAAGACGGCCGCCGGCGAAGGCCTCATGGTATCGGACAACCTCGCCCAGCTTCAGCATCTTCAGCTCGGCGAGATGCTGGAGGTAGCAGCGCCGTACGGAGTGATCCGCTTGCCGATCGTCGGCATCGTCGTCGACTATTCCGATCAGCAAGGCTCGATCTTAATGGACCGCAGCCTTTACATTCGATACTGGCACGACGACTCGGTCAATGCATTTCGCGTTTTCACAGCACCTGGTGACGCGTCGAAGGTGCGGGAAGCGATCATTAACCAGTACTCCGGTCGTCGTCAGGTGTTCGTGCTGACGAACACCGAACTCAAGCAGTACATCCTCAAGGTCACCGACCAGTGGCTCGCTCTCACGGTGGTTCAGATGGCAATCGCGATTCTCGTCGCGATTCTTGGCATCTTCAACACGCTCACAGTGTCGATCACGGATCGACGACGGGAACTCGGCATCCTGCGAGCGCTTGGCGGCTTCGATGGTCAAGTGCGTCGAACAATCTGGATGGAAGCTTTAGGGATTGGGGCACTCGGGCTGATTCTGGGATTCGCAGTGGGCGCGATCAATTTGTACTATCTTCTCGACATTGTGCAGCGCGACATTGCAGGAATGCGGCTGGACTATACCTTCCCCGTGAGCACGGCGTTGGAACTCGTCCCGGTGATATTCGCCGCCGCGTTCCTCGCCGCTCTATGGCCGGCTGAATCCGCGGTGCGAGGGTCGCTTGTCGAAGCCCTGGAGTATGAATGAAACCCTATGTCGCGATATCAGCCGCTGACGGGAGCCTCTCGTAGGGCCCGAATCCGCTGACCCAGCGCAACTGACAGGGTGAAATAGGTCGTCGGACTGCTCTCGATGTCCGCCTTCTCTGCATCGATTGACAGCTTCACAAACTGGTCGCATTCATCGGGTTCGAAATGAACATCGACGCCGGAACGTTCGACGCGTTTCTGAATCAACATGACTATGGCTCCGAGTACTGCTGCGTGCCCCAGATGCACACGCTTTCCCGACTGAAGCCGCAAACCATATGCCGCGCCATCGAGCCCATTTCTCAAGGGCCGAGGGCTGGTTCGCAACGCCGGATAGCGCAAAGCTGAAATCGACCCGCCAGATTCGTGAGTCGTGGCGCTTTAGCCAGCCGAATTCTCAACGACTGGTCGGTCGAAAGGAGCCCGAGACCAGGCCAATCGGCAGGTCAGGACGGCAAGTAGGCAGGCAGGAGTGGGAACAATTTCTGAACGAAATCCACAGCCTGGGTTTCGGCACGCGATTCGGCATTTTCCAACGAGGCCGCGATCGGAACGATGACGCGCACGAGCGCTGCGTCGGTGCGATTCAGCGTGACGGCATCGCGAATGAGATAGAACTTGCTCCAATACTCATTGGCGATCACGCGACCGTGGCTCTGATACCAGTACAGCACCAATTGGCGATCCAGCCCCTTCTGAATCACATACCGATTCACTGAAATCTCAGTTGGGAGACCCGCCGCCGCGATCGGCACGGTGAGATAACCGTTTTCCATCGGCTCCCAGCCAGCACCGGGAAGGCAATTCTGCGGCGAATGGATTGCGTCTCCCTGGCGTTGACTCTTGTAATACCCAACGTAAAGCCCGGCGGAAGCGCGATCCGCCCGGAAGTAGGCGCGGTTCATGTAGTCGTCAACGCCGAGGATCTGCAGAATCTTGGCATCCATCGGCGGGAGCGACTGACCTTTCCATCCGGCGAGCTCTATGGGAAAGTTGTCGAAGCTCGCACGTGGCGGCGCCGTTTCCGGTCGATTGGCTTGGACAACCGCACCGGCTCCGGCGAGCAAGACCACGAACAACACAATCGCGCGGTTCAGCATCGTGTCCTCAAACAGCCGCGGCAACGGGTTGAGCAGTAACATCCGGGAGGAAACGGGAGATCAATTGCTGGATGCCCAGCATGATCGCGAAGGCCGTTACAAAGACGATCCAACCCGAGAATTCGTGAAAGAAGCCTTGCGCCGCCTCTGGACCGAGTTTGTGCGCCGCGATCCCGGTGCCGGCGACGCGGAATCCGTTGGTAATCACTGCAACTGGTACTGCCGAGATCGCGATAACCGTCCGAACCCAGAAACGTGAGTCGGCAAAATAGCCGAGCACGATCGCGAGCGTCAGCAGCGATACCAACGACCGGATGCCGCTACACGCCTCCGCCACTTCCAGGGTTGTGTTGGCCAGAATCAGAACGTTTCCTTCACGCAACACTGGGACGTTCGCGAAATCCATTGCCGTCTCCCCGAACCGCGACGCCAGCAACTGCAGCGGAAACGCGATTTGGTTGAAGATGATGGCGGGGATGGGAATCATCAGGAACAGAATGGCTAGTGGAAACATCAGCGTGCGAAGGCACTGCCAGCCAAACAGAAACAGCAGACTGCCGATCAGCACGCCGACGATCGAAATCCGCTGGAGAAACAGCTCGGATCCAAGAATGCCCGCAAGCAGGACGACGATGCTTCCGACGACCACAACGAGGCCGAATCCACTCGGCGCGGGAGCAATCTGCGCCAGCTTCTGCCGCCGCTCCCACGCGAGGTACAGGGCCAGTGGAATGATCAGAAAGCCATGAGAGTAGTTATCGTCGTTGTACCAATCGTGTACCAGCTTCGCGAATACCTGCCAGTAGACGAGGGCCATGCCGACCAGCACCAGCGCGGCCACCCGCCAGCCGTTTCGAATTGTTGTCATGTTCAGTAGACCAGCGCCGCCAATGTCTTTTGGGCGTCGGCAGCGAACGCACTCTTCGAGTCGAGCTGAATGGCGCGTTCCAGCGCCTTTCGCGCTTTTGCGTCTTCGCCCGCCTTCGCGTGAACGACACCAAGATGATACGAATACAGCGCGGCATTGGGATTCAGCCGAACGGCTTCTTCCAGCGTCGTCGTCGCGAGCGGGAGGATGCCTTGCTTGTAGTAGACCCAGCCGAGCGTATCGATGACAATCGGTTCATTCGGCAGCTGCGCTTTCGCCGCCTGCGCCAGTTGCAGCGCGCGATCAAGATTCGTGTCGTTCTCCGCCAGCACCCACGCCAGATTATTCGCCGCGGTGGCGGAATGCGGATCCGATTCGAACGCTTTGTCGTAGTGATCGATCGCTTCGGGCACTTTTCGTTGCGCGTGGTAGAGCAACCCGAGCATCGTGTGCGCGCTCGAGGAGTGCGGATCGCGCTGGACGATGGCGTTGAATTCCCTGGTGGCAGCGGGCAGCCGCTTGGCTTGGATATAAACCCGTCCGAGCATGTCGTAGGCCTCGAGATTCGTCGGATCGCGCTCGATCAGCCGACGCAACACGCGTTCGGCCTGTGGCAGTTCGTGGCGTGCCATCGCGACCTTCGCGCTCATCATCAAGAGCCCCGGATCATCGGGACGCTTCGTCAGGTGTTGGAAGAGCCGCTGACGCGCATCGTTGGTTTTTCCCGAGGCCATGTCGAGCGCAACCAGATGCCCAAGGGCCTCGAGATAGCTGGCGTCGAGCGCCAGCGCACGTTCGAAGTCTTTACGTGCGGCGGCTTGATCCTTCACGGCCAGGTGAAACTTGCCGAACTCGACATGCGCGGCCGGCGATTCAGGATAGTCCTTCACCAGCCGTTGAACCTGCGCGAACGCCTGCGGATGATCCTCGGACCGGACGATCAACGCGTCGATGAGGGCGACTCTCGCCTCGACGCGATTTGGATATTTATTAAGAGAGTCCCGAGCAATTTGCACCGCCGTATCGATCTCCCTCCGTTCGATATGCAGGCGTGATAGCTCGATATCCGCGTCGAGCCGTCCGGGATTCAGGGCCCGCGCCTCGTTGAACGCACGGCGCGCAGGCTCGTACTCTTTTCGGACGATGTAGGTTCGCCCGAGGATGAATTGGGCGTCGTCGGAGTTCGGATCTGCCTGGATCGCAGCCTTGGCCTTTGCGAGCGCGTCGTCGACGCGCCGCTCGATGAGAAGCAACCGTGCTTCCATAGCCAGCGCCTCGGCATTATTCGGGTTGCGCTTCAAGAGATCGGCAAGGACCGCGTGCGCCTCTGTCACACGGCCGGTCGCGTGGCGGATGCCGGCGATGCGGATTCGGGCCACGCCGTAGCTTTCGGGATTCTTCGATAGCTGTTCGAGCACGCTCACGGCATCGGCCATCCGATGCTGTGCGAGGAGATAGTCGGCAAGATCCAACCAGGCGGGGGCATCGTTGCGCGTCTCGGCGACGACGCGAAGGTACGGTTCGGCACGAGCCGCCGAGTTGGTCTCGATGTAAAACGACGCCAGCGTCACGTTTGCCCGGAAATGTGTCGGTTCGAGCTGGACCGCGCGCTTCAATTCAGCCTCCGAGGCAGCCAGATCGTGCACGGCGCGGTAGAAGTTCGCGAGCGCCAGGTGGGCGCTGACCGACTTGGGATTCAAATCGACGGCTTTCTTGAATGCTCGCTCGGCCTCGACGCGATTGCCGCGGGCGAGCTGCAGCGCGCCAAGGTTCGTGTAGGTCCCATCACGTTCCGGTGCCAGAAGAATCGCTCTCTCGGTCACCGAAACGGCGCTCTCCAGATCCTGCAGGCCGGCAAGCGCGTTACCGAGGAGCAATAAGCCCCCCAGATGGTTCGGGTCTTTCTCCAGGATTCTGCGTGCCCGAGTCTTCGCGTCGTTGAACATCCGCCCGAGCAACATGACGTTGCCGACTTCAGCCTGTACGTCAATGTCGGTGGGCATCAGGTCGGCAGCGCGGCGAAATTCAATGTAGGCGTCTTTGAAATTGTTGACCGCGGCGTACGCGCGTGCGAGTTTGAGACGGGTCCTCCCTGCGGAGGGAACCGCCTGAATCGATCGGCGATACTCGATGATGGCTTCTTCGAACTGCTTCTTCTCGAAGTACCTATCTCCAGAGACGACATTACGTTCGGCGGCGGCCTTGACGTCCTTGGAGCACGCAACTGTCAGCGAGCTGAACGCGAGGATAACGATAGCGGCGAGACGCAGCATCCCACCGCCTAGCAGAGCAAGAAGCGTGTTATTGGGGTTTTTCGAGGGGTCACGTGCTCGTAAACTATTGACCACGTGAGTGATGTACAAAGCAAAAGCGGGTCGCTTTCGCGACCCGCTTCAAGAAAGTCTCCTTTTCGAAGACCAATATTCCTTAGTTCGTTGGGTTTTTCGCAGCGCGACGCTTTCGCAGCGTGTTCCCCGCAACCACCAACCCTGTTCCGACCAGCAACAGACTCGCCGGTTCGGGGACCGGGCCCTGTGGGCCGCCACTGCCGCCCGCAGTTCTTACCCACCATTCTTCGAATCCGTCGCCGGAAGTGCAGCAGCTCTGCAGACCAAACCGCGAATACAGATAGACGTATTGGCCGCCGACGAAAAGGGAATTGGGGATAAAGACCGTCATGTCACCCGAGCCGCTGCCGTGCCCAAGGTCGTAATCGAGCTTGACGTAGTTATCTGAACCGGCGTCGAGATCGTAAATGGCTTGCAGGCCGGCCAGTTTCCTCGTGGTCGTGTCGTAGGCCGAGATCCCCTGAACGCCCAAGCCGCCGGTCGGCGACAGGAAGATTTGGAGATCGTCGAGCGACAACAGGCTCTTTTGGCCATTCGGCTCATTGATGTCGAGCCAGAATTCACGATAATCCGTTCCGCCAATGTTGACGATCGGAACCGAACTCAAGGCCAGATCGTGTGTGTATCCGAGAAAACTGGAAGTTATCAGAGGGTCGCCATCGAAAGACGGATTCTTCTGGTCGAACTGAAAATCCTGAGCGTTCGTGGCCGGGAGGTAATCGGCGCTCGTGTTGTACCCCGACTCGGTGCTGTTGTGCTGCAGACGAAGAAACGGATCGATGTAGCCAGTTCCCGTAGGCTGCGTAGCGTCTCTCGTGTAAATCACGTCGCCTGCAACAACGGTATCCGTGAGGACGGTGCAGGTCGAGCCCCCTAACAAGGTCAGATCGCAAACAGCCGCCCTGGCCGGCGTTGCGAAACAAAGCGTTCCCAATGCCAGCGATGTCCAGGTGACTGCAGTCCTAATGTTCATGATTTTTTTTAGCCCTAGACCGGACAGGACGAGGCGCCGTCACATTCGGACGGACGCCACATCCCACATGGCGAAAACAATCACCACGCACGACCGGCGTGTCACGCTTGAGCAAGGCTGTTGCCACTGTCGATAGCGTGACAGGCTCCGGACCCCGAACCTGTGATTACTCGGAACTGATTCTTAAATAGACGCTTGCGGTCGCTGTCCATTCGTTGATCCTTGGTAAGCCTGAGCATCTGGCGAGAGAGAGACACCCCTCAAGCAGACTTTTTTCTTCAGAGCGTCCAGACGGTGCCCTTTTCACCGTGTGGCAGAATCGACGCGTGGACACGGTCGCGTCGTGGGTGAAGCTCTTTCTGGTGCCCGGGACCACCTGGTTTCTGCTCGTCGCAGCGACCGTTGCCGCACTGCTCCTGGCGATTCAGCGAACGGCGAGAATTGGCCGTCGCTTGCTTGCAGCGACCGTCGTCCTCTACTGGCTGATGAGCGTTCCGGCAATCGCCTACGCTCTCCAGTCCACACAACGGTCGAAATTTGAATCCATCACGACGCCACCCCTTCCAAACGAACCGCTGCCGATCGTCGTCGTCGGAAACGGCCTGACCGGGTTCAACGCCGCCGGCGCGCGGTTCGAGATCCCGCTCGAACGCACGGCGACGAATACCCTCTTCGCGGTCGCGAGGTATCGAAAAACCCCTGACGCTTTTGTGATCGCCTCCGGTGGTCCGCAACCTGAGGCCGGCGGCAGCGCGGAAGCTGAAGTGATCCGCGACGGGTTGACGCGGAACGGCGTCCCGCCCGATCGGATTCTCCTCGATACGCGATCGAACAACACGCACGAACAGGCGGTCGAAGTCGCGCGGCTCCTGGCAGCCCGCGGTGAAAAACGCTGCATTCTCGTCACATCGCCGCAACAGATGGATCGCGCGCTTGAACTATTCCGGCGCGAGGGTATCGACGCGCTACCGATGCCGACGACTTCCGAAGCCTGGACGCCTGGAAAGGACGGAGGTTGGTGGGAGTGGATCGTGCCCTCCTCCCAAGCACGCGCCGTCAGCCGTGACGTCATCTACGAATTTATGGCGTGGCCGTATTATCGAATGCGCGGGTGGCTGTAATCTCGAGACCTTCATCGCGCTCATCACCAGTCGGAGAGAAGCGCTCAGGCGTGCCGCTCGTTTTATGGCTCTCGACCGCGGTCTTCATCGTCTACGGGACGACCATTCCGTTTCGCTTCGTTCCGGACGCGGGCGCCGCCGCGCAGCACTTCGATGCGTTCCGAACCAACGCGCTTCGGATGTTCGGACAAGGCCATCACGTTTCCGGGCCCGACTTCGTCAGCAACGTCTGGCTGTTCACACCGTTTGGTTGCTTCGGTGTGTGGGCGCTTCGACGCCCGCGCTCGCGCATCGGTCGGGCCGTGATCTTGACCGTGCTCGGCTGTATCCTGAGCGCCGGTGTCGAAACGCTGCAACTGTTCACGACGGATCGAGTCAGCTCGATGTCGGACATCATCGGGAACACCGCCGGGACGGCGATTGGCGCGCTCGCCGGGATCGCACTGCGCTCGACCGCGACGACGATGCTGAATGCCGGGGCGGCCTCGGGCGTGGTTCAGAGTGCCGCGTTTTATCCGTTCCTGGCGGCGCTCGTGCTGCTCTGCGCGGGTGCCTGGGAACCGTTCAACGCAACGTTGGATGTGGGCAGCCTCGTCCCGAAAATCAAGGGCTTCCTGCACGATCCGCTTCAGCACGGTCCCACGTCGGACGAAGGCGTTTCGTTGATGCAGCACGCGCTGTTCAGCGCGACGCTGTTCCTATGGCTCAACGAGCTACGCGTTCGGAGCGCCGCGGCGATCGCCGCCGTGGTCGGCGTCGTGGCGGCTGTGGCGCTCGAAGGCAGCCAGTTGATCATCGAAGCGCGCATGCCCGGCTTGTGGGATGCTGCGATCGGGGCGATTGGCGCGGTCGCTGGCGTGCCGCTCGGCGCCGCGTATCAGAAGCGAAGCGGCTTGCCGGGCTGGCCGCTCGCGATCGTCGGTGCAACTTTCATTGCAGCGGCGATGCAGCAATTAAGTCCGTTTGCTGCCGTCGTCGGAGAGCCGCGTCCGTTTCAGTGGCTGCCGTTCCTGAACTACTACGAGTTGACAACGGCGCAGACGGTCAGCCACTCGGCCGAATTGCTCTTGACCTACATGCCGCTCGGTTTTGCGCTCGCGTTAGCGACGTTTGGTTCACCGATGCGCTGGTTGTTTCCGCTCGGCGCGGCCCTGGTGATCGCCGCGCCGATCGAGTTCATGCAGCGCTTCGTCGGCGGCCGCTATCCCGACGTCACTGACATCGCGATGTCGGTGGCCGGTGCGTGGATTGGCGCTTGGGTCGCCACGAAAGGCTGGCGCCTGTTCGATGCCGACATGCGGGTGATCTCCAGTCATCCGACGACCGGCACCGCGGCGTCCCGTCCGGGCGCTTCACCAGCTCCCGACTTGTCGTAGCCGATGCAGTCGCGGGTTCTATATCCGCTTGGCGTCCTGGTCGCAGCGACCGTCGTCAGCGTCGGTGCCATTCGAGTCGTCCTTCGTGTGCCCGGCGTTCCGTACAACGTTCGCGACTTGTTTCTCGACCACGGGAGCACCTCCGCGCTGGTGTCCTTCGCTCTGACACTGCTGTGGATCGGCGCCGGCGCGGCAATGACGGCGCATCTTGTCGCGCGATCGGAGCGCCCTCAGGTCACAGCGCCACTCGTGCTATTGGTGACATGTTTAGTCAGCAAAATGCTGCTATCGCGGGCGGTGACCTATGAGAGCGTCGACGATATCGTTGGTTCGAACGCTCTCTACGAAATGGTCGCGCGCGAACATGTGTGGGGCGGCTGGTGGGCTCGCGCGTTCGAAGGCATCGGCGTGAACACGATCGATTTCCTCGAGCGACGGGTCCGCTATGCCGCGCTGTATTCGATCCCGCTCGTCGGAATCGCGTCGATGCTGACGGCGACGATCCCGATGCTGCGCGCAGGTCTCGCTCAAAAACCACGGGCCCCCCTGGTGGTCCTGATGTTGTTCGTCGTGTTGTGGCTGTTCGTCGCGCGCACGATCGTCGTTCCCTGGGCGGGCACCGACAACCTCACCGAGCTGCTCGCGACTCGGCCGCCGCTCGGAATCGGCGGCGAATGGTTCCTGTTCGGAATTGCGTTGCTGATCGGGGTGAGCGCTGCGATGCTGATACGCGGCACCGAACGGTTGTCGCTGATGCCGGTGGCGATTGTCGCGACGATTGCTGCCGTTCCTGCAGGCTGGCAACTGTTGAATCTCGGACTCGAGCAACACGTCGAAAAATACGGCGCGACGTTTTCTGGCGTTCAATTCCTGCTCGGACCCGATCGCACCCACCCGCTGTCGCGTTCCATGCTCTTCATCCGCTGGGCGGGAGTGCAACTCGGGATGGTGGTAGTCACCTTTATCGGCGCGTGGATCGCCCATCGCTTGGTCGAGCCGACCTCGCCTTTGCAATCGAGGGCGGATCTCGCGAGCGTTGGCAGGGTCAACTCTGGAGAAAAGCTATAAACGCGGAGCAACGGGGAAACGGGAGGAAACGGGTCGTTCGGCGAGTGGGCTGCCGAAGGCAGCCCGCCGGAAGACTACTTCGGCGGCGCCAGCTGCTGCTGCAGCTTCTTCACGTCCTCGCGTTTCGCCAGCTCGGGATTGGCCTTCACCGCCGCCGCCAGCTCGGACGAGGCGCCGGCGTTGTCTTTCGCGGCGGCAAGAATCAAAGCCGAATGGAACAGGATATCGGCGTCGTCACCAGTAAGCGCACGCGCGCGTCGGATGGTGAGGGTGGCTTCGGCGGTCTTGCCAAGCAAGTACTGGACCCAGGCCAGAGTATCGACAATCTGCGGATTGGATTTCGCGATCGTCGCAGCTCGCTCCGCGTACAGCAGCGCGTCCTGTGGCTTCCCCTTGGTCGTCGCGAGCTCGTACGCGAGGTCGTTGAGCACTGTCGCGTTGTTCGGCTCGTAGTTGACGATCGCCTGCCAGTGCGCAATCGCCCGATCAACCTGCCCTTCGGCCTTCTGGGCGGCGGCCAACCGGACTCGTGCGGCCGTAAACCGCGGATCGGCGATCACAGCCGCCTCCAGCGCTTCGCGCGCGGCGGCGAAATCGCGCCGCTCCGTCCGACTTTCGTACCGAATGAAGGCCATCGCGGCTTCGCGCTTGACCGACGACGAAATCGCCGCCAGACGGCGCCTGCCGAACTGCGCCGGCAGTTCTAACGTGAAATCGAAGCCTGGATCCAGGTCCTTGGCAGCGCGCGGCGCACTCTGAAACGGCGCGCACAGCGGATCGCCGATCACCACGGTCTGCCAACTCAGGTAAGGCATGGCGGCGTAATACGCCTCGGCGAGATTGTGCCCGGCCACGTACGCCGGAAACAAGATCTCGGGTCGGATGGTGGCGTCGAGGAATGGCTCGTCGACATGACCAGCAACTCCCGTCACGCCATCGCGAATGAGGTCGCCAATCAATGACTGATGCGAGCCGCCGTAGATCGATTCCTTCGTCGCGACGTTTGCGGGCGACCAGTTGGCCGGCGGCTCCTTGAACGTGCGCCCGTCGGTGCTGACGAACTCGCCGGCAAGCGCTCCCGGCACGAACTCCATGCCGTAATGCCGTTCCTTGAACGCCGCGTCGTTCGACCCCCAGGAGTAGTACCCAAGTACCTTCGTCTGCTTCACCAGCACCGTGTTGGACTCGTCCACGACCAGTCGCTCGCCCATTCCCTGCGTCTTGAGTCGTTCGGCCGCAACGCGAAGCCACGCGTCGCCTCCCGGATCGACCAGATTGGCGCGCAGATCGAGCACGAACCGTCCGTCACGTACCGGAGCAGCGCCGCGATCGATCAGTCCCTCAACGTCTGGTAGCGTGAAGCCGTCCAGACGGGTGACGAGGTAGATGTCGAAGCTGTCGTGGGCAAAGGGTTTGATCGTCGACGGCGCCGCCGCGCCGGCGAAGTAGGGATTTGCAACGAAGCCGGCAACGGGAACCACATACCCGCTTTTGCGGCGATACAGAAGTGTCAGCTCCGAATCGACGCTCGAAGTCGTCGAATTGCGGCCGCCACCGCCGCCGCCGCTGATCCGGATCGGCACGTCCTTCGTCAGTACGATGTATAGGATCTGATCCTGTGCGCGTGCAGCGGCAATGCATCGCCACACCGCCGCCTCGATTTGATTCTCATAGACATCGCGGGTGATTGTTTCAGTCGCCGCGACCTGGATCGAGCAGACGTTGTCCTGCGGCACGCCGCGCTTCGCAATGTAGCGTTTGGCGACGGCTTCACTCGTCGGACTGGAACTGTTGACGACGAGCAGCAGGTTGCTGGCCGACTGCGCGTAGACCGCCGAAGGTCCGACGAATGCGATCAGCGAAACGACGAGGGCCGGAACAGATCGTGTCATCAAAAAGGATTTAGTCGAACACTATCATCCAAGCTGGTCTATAATCCCGCGGCATCGTAGTCACGACGCAACATTCTGGGGCCCACATATCTCGACGATTCATCGCAGCACGCATGAGCACGTCACGGAGCCGATGTCCGTGCTCATCGTCGAACCGAACCCTGCCGTGGGGAACCAGCTGAGAGCGGTGAGCGTCACCGTCGCTCGTACGGCGTTGTGTCTCGACTTCAGCGGCGCCCGCGACGCGCTCTACTCGTTCCACCCTCACGTCCTGATTACCAACCTTCGACTAGAAGATTACAACGGACTGCATCTGGTGCTGCTTAGCCGGATGCTTGAAGCGCCACCGCGTGCACTTGTGCATACCGATCGGCCCGACTTCCTGTTAACGAATGAAGCGTTAGCGATGGGGGCGTTTTTCGAGCGGACTGAGCGGTTGCAGTATTGTCTGCTCGCGTTTCTCGAGGCAGAGCTACCGCAGGCGGATCGCAGAAATCCGGCACAGCCCGACCGCAGACAGGTTACCCGGGGAGGGCGCCGCGGAGGCGATCAGCTGCCGCTCAGGCCGCGATAATGTAGAAAGTTTTTCCACGAGTCGCATCAACCACCCTCTTGGTAGCGGAATCAGCGGCCCTGGTTCCCGTTCGAATCGCACGCCCTGCAATCAGGCAAGGTCGCTGCCAGGAAGAATTCAGAACTTAGAACTCAGAACTAAGAACTCAGAACTGCGGACTAAACCGGCAGCTCGCCTGTTTAGTTCTAAGTTCTAAGTTTTCAGTTCCAACTTCAGTAGACAATCAACTGTGACCAGACCGTCCCTCTGGAGGCGGCCCGAGACGCGCCTCGTATTGTGGACATGCTTGATTGCGTTTGTCGTGATCCCCTGGATGGATCTGCAGAACCACACGCACTGGATGAAAGTTCAGTGGATCCCGTTCGTGACCCCGCCCGTGAAGGTCGTCGATATCGTCGTCAATATCCTGCTCTATTGGCCGTTTGGCTACTGGTTTGGAAAGCACGCTAGTGACGCCCGCGCCTGGCGGCGGGCATGTTTATACGCATTGGCGCTCTCGCTGGCAACGGAGTGGACGCAGTTGTACAGTCATAGCCGGTTCCCTTCGTTGACGGATACGACTTGTAATGTGATTGGCACAGCACTTGGAGCCTTTTTCGCGGCGCGCGGACTTGCGCGCGTCACCAGGGTTCCTGTAGAAGGAGGCGTTTCTTGAAAGCAACAGTTGCGGCGCTGTCTCTCGCCCTGGCTCCGATTCTCGTTCCACAGGGGCAGAGTGCACCTGTCAGCGGCACCGAGCCGACCCGCGCCGTCGTCGTCAGTGCGAACCGGCTCGCCACAGAATCGACGGAAGGTAAAGCAGTTAACCAACGGCTTCAACTGCTGGCGCAGCGAATGGCTGCGGACATCAAAACGCGCGAGAGCGACGGGAAGACCACACCTGACGAACTGCAGAAGCTTCGCCAACAGTCGCAGGTCGATTTCCAGAACGCGCAGCGGCAGGCGCAAACCGACTTGCGCGCAAAGGTCAATCCACTAATAGGCGAAGTTGCTGCAGAGCACAAAGCGAATCTGGTCCTGAACGCCGACGTCGCAGTCGTGTGGGCCGCGTCGCCACTGGACATTACAGGCGATGTGCTCAATAAGATGAACGCACAGGCACCAAAATGACCCGCTGGGCGTGCGTCGCGCTCGGCATACTGACGGCTGCCGGAATCGCACGACCAGTTCCGAACGCTCAAGCGCTGACTGCGACCTTCGTCAAGCAGGTTCCCTGGTACGGCAACGGCACCTGGCTGAAGATCGACACGCACATTCACACGAAATTCTCTGACGGCGCGCGTACCGTCGACGAGATTGTTGCGAGGGCGATTCCGAATGGTCTCGACGCGATCGCGATCACCGATCACGCCGACAACAACCTCACCGCCGCGACCTTCAATTACTTCGACGCGATCAGAACCGCACGAAAGAACCGCCCCGACCTGTTGATCATCTCCGGCCTCGAATGGAACGTCCCGCCCCACAAGGGCCAGGGACACGTCGTCGTGCTGGTCGACACGCCGGCCGAGCGGCAATTGACCGACTTCAAAGCGCAATTCGACGACCTGCAGCGGACTGGCGAGAATCCCGAACTGGGCGTCGCCGGACTCGAGTGGCTCGCGGAAAACGCGACCGTGGATGGCCTACCGCCCGTCGCAATTTACGAACATCCCAGTCGCAGCGCCGCGTTCGACATCGACACGGTCCTCGACATGCGACGCTGGCGCGCCGCCAACGACATCGTCATCGGTTTCGCGGGCGCCCCAGGACACCAGGGCACAAAACCGGTCGGAAGCTACGCCGGTCGGAAGAAAACGATCGAGCGTTGGGACCCGGTCGTCGCGACCCCGGGTGACGCCTGGGACCGTTTGCTCGCCGAAGGAATGGACATCTGGGGCGCGTCTGCGCCGTCCGACTTTCACGAAGACCGCTTGACCGGCCTGGCGGACTACTGGCCTGGCGTATTTTCAGAGACCTGGGTCTATGCGCCAGAGCGAACTATCCCTGGCGTGCTTCGCGCACTCCGTGCCGGATCGTACTTCGGCGATCACGGCCGCATCGTCCGCAACGTCGACCTTCGCCTCGCCGCAGAGGGTTTGCCGCGTCCGGCGGGTGTCGGCGAGACGATCGAAGTGTCGAAAGGAACCAAGGTTGACGTCGCACTGACCTTCGACGTGCCGGAAGAAGGATGGCGTCCTGGTAAACCACACATCGACGTGCTCGAGTTGATCACAATCGATAAAAACCGCGCGCAAATCCTCGCCAGCGAGCCACCGGTCGGAAGCGGACCGCCGCTTTCGCGCAGCATTCAAGTGGACGATGACATCGTGTTTCGGGCGCGGGGGTTCCAGCTGCTCGAAACCGGAACCCGACTCGCGTTCTACACCAACCCGGTTCGCGTCACGGTGCGCAAATGAAGTTGAGATGTGCGGCGGCGCTCGGCACGCTGGTGTGTAGCACGGTGATATCGGCGCAGACGCTGCTGATCACCGGCAAGCGTCCGTCGCGGATGATGGAATCGGTGGGTCCGACAGTCACGCCGTTGTCGATCGGAACGGCCGACGGTCATGCCATCTGGGGATCCACCGGCCAGGATGCGCAAGGCCATATCTGGATCGGCATCACGACCGGTGGCGAAGTGCCGTCGGCGCATCTGATCGATTTCGACCCCGCTTCCGACAAGCAGGTCGATCGCGGCAATGTTGTGGAGCAACTCGAACGCGCTGGCGTCGCCCGCAAAGGCGAACACCAATCGAAGATTCACTCGAAGATCGTTCCTGGGCCGGACGGATTCCTCTACTTCGCGTCGATGGACGAAGAGGGAGAAAATCCGAATGGCTCTCGACTTCCGACCTGGGGTGGTCATCTGTGGCGCATGAACCAGACGACCTACAAATGGGAGCACCTGTTAGCGACGCGCGAGGCGCTGATTGCCGTGGCAGGCGGCGGCAAGTACATCTTCTCGCTTGGCTATTTCGGGCACGTTCTGTACCGCTACGACACGACCAACGGATCGACTGCCAAGGTTGAAGTGGGATCGGTCGGCGGGCATATCAGTCGCAACTTCGTTGCGGATTACCGGGGCCACGTATTCGTGCCGCGATTGCGCGGCGTGGCGGCCGCTCCGGACCAGCAATCGACGCGCGCGTCGATCGTCGAGTTCGATGGCAACCTCCGGGAAGTCAAGGAAACGCCGATCGACTACGACAAGTACACCGATAGCAATCCGACCGACACACACGGAATCATCGCCGTGCAGGAAATGAACGACCGGTCGTGGTACTTCACGACGCACGTCGGTTTTCTCTATCACGTCGTGCCGCCAACGCCTGCGAGCGACGGACTCGACGAGTCTCCAGCCACCGTTGTGCCGGTCAGTTGGTTCCATCCGAACGGAAAGACGTATGTGCCGAGTCTCTTCACGACGGATGGCATCAACACGCTGCTGGGACTTTCACGCGACGACCAGGGACGATATCAGTGGCTGACATTCGACGTGACCGCGCTGCGATGTCTGGTCGCACCCTTCGGCCTGTCAGGAGATCCCGAGGCCTTCTCGCGGGACTTGCTGTACGGCTCGGCAACGCGGGATGCGGCAGGGAGGCACTACGTGGTAGGAATGGCTGGATACCAGCCAATCGTCTTACGCGTTGAGCCGAGGAAAAGAACTAAAGGCTGAGGAATTGGAAACTTAAGAACTGAGAACTAAAAACTAAGAACTAAAAACTAAGAAGTCAGAACTTAGAAGTAAGAGGTTCGAACTAGGAGGTTCGTAGTACTAATAAGAACGACAGGCAAGCTTTGGAATCTGAGACTTAAGTTCTCAGTTCTCAGTTCTTAGTTTTCAGTTCTAAGTTTTCAGTTCTTAGTTCTGAGTTCTAAATCCGAACCAACGACAACACGCTCGGCTGCGTCGTCTCGCATTCAGCAAGCCAATCACTCACGGAAGCAAGCAATTCCGACGGATTCGCCGAATCGGTTCGGAACGTCCCAGCGTACTGGCGCGGGCCAGAAATAATGAGCTGCGCCCACATGCAGGACAGCTCTTCGTGGATGCCGGCCACCCGCAATTCCCACTGCGCATCGAGAGTTGCCAGGATATGGCCGTCGAGTGCCGCGAAGAGTTCGTCGCCCCGCGTAAGCTCAGACAAACCAGTCACGCCACACCGACTGTGCAAATAGCGAGCCACTGAATGTTCAGGGTTTTGTTCAGGAAATACAGCCGGGCTGCACAGTTCTTCTTCCCGGTCTTCGGGCAATTGTCGGGAATATTACGGTAGGTATGTAACTTTAGGAGAGTGCCTGTCGAAGGTCCGGGCGCCAATTCTGCCTTTCCGCTCGCGTCTCGCCGAGGTCCGCGAGTCCGATTGCTTTTGTCAGCTATTGGGCGAGTGAAAGTGCCGAGCAGATCGGCGCAGGCACTTGCCAGAAAAATTCACACTGGATGGATCGAGATGGTCGAGGCGATTGCCCCAAAAAGAAGCGGCCTTAACTGACGACAGCGACATCCGTCGAACGCCGTCCGCCACGAAATTCCTTGCGTCGATCGCCTTCGCGCGGCTGTCGCCGATCGCGTGGTGGCAGCGCAGTCCGCAAGTACGACAACAGCGCGAACGGGACGCGAGCTGGCGCCTCGTAGAAGGCGCCGATCTCCTGCGCCTCCTTGATCAGCGGCAGATCGCTGAACATCGAATAGCAAATCGATCGGGTGCCGTTGTGATTCGCCTTGGCCAGGTAGATCAGATGCAGTCCGTTGTAGGCACCAAGCCGCAGCGGGGTGACCAGAAAATCCGGTGGGCTTCGCATCAGCGAGGCGCGGGCGTCTTCAAAATCTCCGCAGTTCTCGATGTCGGCGATGAAACCGCACGAATTCCACAGCGCCCGCGAAACGGCCGGATCTGGATCCACCACCAGGATTTTTTTTGGCGTCAGGACCTTCTCCATTGCGTTGCGCGTGTACGGCGATAATACAAAAGCACTGCCATTAGGGCGCTCGAGTGCAATGGTTCGATTCATTGTTCGTGAAACGAGGGCAGCCGATCGCCCCGCCGTTACGTTGCCGTTGCAACGAGGCGACGCCAAATCTGTGATTTTGTCGAAGGATTTGATTTGTTTTTGCGAGGTCCCGGCTTCGGAAACTTTATGCCCGCGAGCTCCGGTGATATCGATTTCATCGCCGTTTTTGGCCGAGCGGACACGCTACTCGGGCGTGGTAGTGACAATATCCGGCGGTTTTTCCGGTCCGAGTCGCGCCTCCGGGCTATTTTTGTTTCGCGCTCGTCAGACTTTCCCGTTTCTCGGGTTCGTCATCGCACCACAAAGGCGCTTCGGGTCTTTCGGTGTAACGACCAAACCCGAATCAGCAACCGTGTGCACATTCAGTACATGAAACCCTTGACTTCCCCTAAGTGCAGGAACAACATGGCGCTTCCCAGTTGCCATGGAAACAGTGCGCCGGCCAGGAGCCGGCGGCATTTCTAACGTTTTGAGCGCCGATCAATTGGCGCGCGCACGCGGTCTCATTCCCTCTCCGGAACTGGACGCTCTGGTTCGCTACCACCCTAATCTCTTGATTGTCGGAAAAGAGTCTGCTGTCGCGCCAACTGTTCTCGCGTTGATGCCGGACTTCTACGCAAATGTCTGCCGATGGCCTGAAGTACCCGACCGTGTTGATTCAGAAGTCAACACGACGCTAATCGTTCCAGAGGTCGGATGTCTTACGTCAGGCAGCCTGGATCGGTTGGCCGAATGGCTGGACACGCCGTTCGGACGAGTCCAAATTGTCTCGACTTCGTCCACCTCGCTGCTCGAGCGCGTGCAAGCCGGCGAGTTTCCGGCTTCGCTTTATTACCGCCTCAACACCGTACTGCTCTCGCTCGATCATTAACCAGATGAACGCAGAGTCCGCCAAAGGTCGCCGAGGGGACATCTTAAAAGGGCCTTGCGAACGTTGCGCTTATTGGAAGCGGACGCCGTTTACAGACTCGTACTGGTAGGTCATTCGGAAGGTTGACTGGCCGGCAATTCGAACATTCGCGGTCGTCTCCAACGCGACCGGCATTCGCACGCCGGCGAATCGTTTATACCAACGCGTGATCTGCACCTGACGCGTCCAGAAGGACGGTGACTTCGACAGCTTTCCTTCCAGCCGGATCAGATCGCAATCATCGGCACTCAGGAAAATCTTCCCGTCAACCAGCAGCACATCTTTTCGCAGCGGCCGCACGGCGAGTGCCGGCGAGCCATCCGCCTGCGTGCCCGCTTCCTGAAACGCGTAGTTCTCGAGCGTCAGCGCAGCTTTGGTCGGTGCGCCCGACGCCCAGATGGCTTTCTCGGTATCGAGAGTTTGACGAAAGACGCGATTGCGAATGTATTCGGAGCCTTGTTCCGACACGATCTGATAACGAAACCCGTTCGCATCACCTTCCGTCACAACGTCCATCGTGGCGTTCTTGCCAAGCCCTTCGTTGCGCGCCTCGAGGTGCCGCACCGCGCGGTACTGCCACGGATCGGGATCGTCGAGAGCGAGAAAACGGTCGAGCGACGCTGGGCGCTCGCTGCCAGCCGGCGTCTGCGCCAACAAGCCGCTCATCTGGGCGACGATGAGCAGGCTAAGGCTGAGCGCGCGCGACATGTTTCGAGTAAAGCAAGTCGCGGGCCGACAGTACTTGCTGACGAGCATCGGCGGTCGTCTCCGCCAGCGCTGTAAGGTGACCCATCTTCCGGCCCGGCCGGGCGGAAGTTTTTCCGTATAGATGAAGTTTGACCTCGGGCCGCGCGAGCGCCGCTGCCCAATCGGGCTCGCCGTCCTGCCACAGATCGCCCAGAAGGTTCGCCATCGCCGCCGGCTGTAACAATTCGGGCGATCCAAGCGGGAGACCGCAAACCGCACGTACTTGTTGTTCGAATTGACTGGTGCGGCAGGCATCGAACGTCAGGTGACCCGAGTTGTGCGGACGGGGCGCAATTTCGTTGACCAGCACACGACCGTCGCGCGTCACAAAAAACTCGATGCACAGCACGCCGACATATTCGAGCGCATCCATCACCGCGTGCGTCGCATCGACCGCCTGGGTGACCATTATCGGAGCGACCGCTGCGGGCGAGCTCGTGATGTCGAGGATGTGATTGCGGTGGACGTTTTCGAACGGCATGAACGCCGACCACGATCGATCGGCGCCACGCGCCGCGATCACTGAAATCTCGCGATCGAGATCGACGAACGCTTCGAGAATCGCTTCACGCCGGCCGAGAGCGTCCCAGGCCGCAGCCGCCTGCGAACGATCACGAACCGCGATCTGGCCCTTGCCGTCATAGCCAAACGACGCCGTCTTCAAAATACTGGGCGTGCCGATCGATCGAATCGCGGCGGCGAGATCGGCGTCGCTGCGGATCGCTGCGAATGGTGTGACCGGCACACCGAGGGCAGCGATGAACGTTTTCTCGCGGATGCGATGCTGCGCAATCTCCAACGAGCGTCCGTTCGGCCGAACGATCGCATGCGCCTCGGCGGCCGCCGCCGCGGCCGCCGATACGTTTTCGAATTCGAAAGTGACGACGTCAACGTTCTGAGCGAAGCGAGCGACCGCATCGAGGTCGTCGTAGGAGGCGTTGATCTCGACGTCGGCAATTTGCCCGGTCGGTGTGTCGTGATCGGGAGCGAGGGTGTGGACGCGATAACCAAGCCGCCGCGCCGCCATGGCGAACATGCGGCCAAGCTGGCCGCCGCCGAGTACGCCGATCGTGGAGCCGGGCAGAATCGCGGAAGCCACGCCTACTCCGACGCCCTGGAAGCACGAAGAATCATAGTTTCTGATTGCGGACGTCGGCGGCGAGCCTTTTTCGATACGCCTCGAGCTTCATGCGCAGTTCGGCCCGCGACGTCGCGAGAATCGCAACCGCCAGCAGTCCGGCGTTCGCCGCGCCCGATGCTCCGATTGCGACGGTCGCAACTGGAATGCCCTTCGGCATCTGCACGATCGACAGCAGGGAATCGAGTCCGTTCAGCGCCGCACTTTGAACCGGCACGCCGATGACCGGAAGGATGGTGTGCGACGAGATCATCCCCGGCAAGTGCGCCGCACCACCGGCGCCGGCAATGATGACTTCGAGACCGCGCGCGACGGCGCTCGTTGCATATTCGGCCATCCACACCGGTGTGCGATGTGCCGACACGACCTGCGCCTCGTGCGGGACGCCAAACTCCGCCAGCACATCAGCCGCCTTCTGCATCGTGTCCCAGTCGGATTTGGAACCCATGATTACTCCGACCAGCGGGGCTGGGTGCTGGGTGCTGGGTGCTGGGTGCTGGGTGCTGGTGTCGGGTGTCGGGTGCCGGGGTGCTTGGGTGCGGGGTGCTTGGGTGCGGGGTGCCGGGTGCTGCCGGGTGCCTCGGGTGCCGGGTGCGTGCGTTCCACGATTTTGTTGCCGCTTGCTCATCCGATGCGATTTTACCCTTTGTGTCCTTTGTACCCTTTGTGTCCTTTGTGTCGTTTGTGTCGTTTCTACATTCCTACCCTGTGTGTCCTTGGCGCCGATTAAAATCGACTGATGAAACGCGCCGCCTTGTTCGTCCTGCTGGCGCTGGCGTCGCCGGCCGCCGCGCAATCTCCGTCCGCTAAGCTCGAAATCCAGTACACGCAATTTACGCTGCCGAATGGTCTGAGCGTCATCATTCACGAAGACCACAGCGTGCCGGTGGTGACCGTGAACACGTGGTTTCGCGTGGGCTCGGCGCGCGAGAAGCCGGGCCGCACCGGGTTTGCGCACTTGTTCGAACATTTGATGTTCATGGGATCGGGCCACGTGAAGTACGGCGAGTTCGACCAATGGCTGGAAGCGGCCGGCGGCGACAACAACGCGTCGACCGGTAACGACCGGACGAATTACTACATCAACGTTCCGTCGACGTCGCTCGAGCTGGCGCTGTACCTCGAATCGGATCGGATCGGCTACCTGCTCGACGCGATGACGCCGAAGACCGTCGACGCCCAGCGCGATGTCGTGAAGAACGAGCGGCGTCAGAGCGTCGAGAATCAGCCCTACGGCACCGCGGACGTCGTGCTCGGCGAGATGTTGTTCCCCGAAGGACATCCGTATCACTGGCCGACCATCGGCTACATGCCCGACCTTACGGCTGCAAGCTACGAAGATGTTGTCGCTTTCTTCAAGATGTATTACACGACGACCAACGCCAGCCTGGTGGTTGCCGGCGATTTGGATACGGCCAAAGCAAGGCCGCTGATCGAAAAATGGTTCAGCGATGTGAAGATGTCGCCCTCGCCCGGTCCGGTGCCGATTCCAGTAGCGACGCTGACCGGCGTTCAAAAGAAAACGATCACCGATCGGGTCCAGTTGCCACGCCTCTTTCTCGCGTGGATTACCCCGCGTTTGTATCAGCCCGGTGACGCCGCCCTCGATCTTGCAGCTTCGGTGCTGACCGGCGGAAAGAATTCACGCCTCTACAAGCGGCTGGTTTACGACATGCAAATCGCGCAGGACGTCAGCGCGTTCCAGGCTTCGTCTGAACTCGCGTCGACCTTTCAGATTCAAATGACGCCGCGGCCGGGTCACACCGTTGCGGAACTGCAGAAGGTGGTCGATGAGGAACTACGGACACTTGCGCAGGAGCCACCCACCGCCCGCGAGTTCGAGCGGGCCCTGAACGGCTACGAGTCGTCTTTCTACAACCGCATGGAACGCGTCGGCGGTTTCGGCGGCAAAGCGGATCAGATCAACGGCTACTTCAGCCAGACCGGCGACCCCGACTGGTTCAACGAAGATCTCGGCCGATATCGATCATTGTCTCCTTCCGACATTCGCGCCGCCGTCGCGACGTTTCTGCCTCTGGATCGACGCGTCGAGCTGACCGTGGAGCCTGAGAAAAAGCCATGAGATTCCTTGCGTCGCGACAGTCTCGCCGAAGCTGGTCGGTCATGGCCGCGAGCGAAAGCCGATGCCTGGCTGTCATCGTGCTGGTGGTCCTCGCCGTTGGACTGCACGCCCAACAACCCCCCGACCGTTCCAAGCCGCCGCAACCCGGCGCACCGCCCGAACTGAAACTGCCGGCGATCGAAAAGCGCCAGTTGTCGAACGGCCTGCCCGTCTGGATTGTTCAACTCCATGAAGTGCCGGTCGCCCAGATCAACTTGGTGATTCGCAGCGGCAGTGCTGATGATCCGCCGCGCCGATTCGGCCTCTCCAACATGACCGCAGCGATGCTGATGCAGGGCGCCGGATCGCGCTCGGCACTCGATGTTGCGGATGCGATCGATTATCTCGGCGCCACGCTGTCCGCAGACAGCACCTCCGACCTGTCCGCTATTCGCCTGCATGTGCCGGTTGCGCGCCTCGCTGACGCGCTCCCCGTGATGGCCGACGTCGCGCTGCGCCCCACCTTCCCGACCGACGAACTCGACCGGTTACGGCAACAGCGGCTGACGACGATCCTGCAGGCGCGCGACGATCCGAGCACGATCGCCGCGTTTGCATTCACCCGCATCCTCTACGGGCCGAACCATCGCTATGGAACGCCGCAGATGGGCACCGCGGAGGTGATCAAGACGTTCACCGCGGAGGAAATGAAGTCGTTCTACGGGTCCGCCTACCGGCCCGACAACGCGACGCTGCTCGCGGTCGGCGATGTCACACCCGAACGTTTGCTGCCGATGCTCGAATCCAGTTTTGGAACGTGGAAGGCGCCGGCCGGGACGAAGGCTTCGCAGACGCTGCCGGCCGTCCAGTCAGCAACCGCGCGCACCGTCTACATCGTCGACAAGCCAGGCGCACCGCAGTCGCAGATCCGCATCGGCGGCATCGGCGTTCCCAGGTCCACGACCGACTTTTTCCCGATTCAGGTGATGAACACCGCGCTCGGAGGATCGTTCAGCTCGCGGTTGAACAACAACCTCCGTGAGGTTCACGGCTATACCTACGGCGCCGCATCGAGCTTCGACATGCGAATCGGACCCGGCCCGTTTTCGGCGAGTGCTGGCGTGCAGACCGACAAGACCGCTGAATCGTTGACGGAATTCTTCAACGAGCTGAATGGAATTCTGAAACCGGCGCCGGCGGAAGAACTGAAGCGGGCCAGGAACTACGTGGCGCTGCGATTCCCAAGCACATTCGAAACCACTGGTGATATGGCGCGGCGGCTGGAAGACATGATCGTCTTCCAGCTGGCGAACGATTACTTTTCGAATTACGTGGATCGCATTCAGGCGGTGACCGCAGCTGACGTGCAGCGCGTGGCTGAGAAGTACGTCGTCCCACAGCGCGCAGTGGTCGTCGTGGTCGGCGATCGCAAGGTGATCGAGCCGGGGATTCGAGCGCTGAACCTCGGGCCGATTCGAGCGATGACGCTGGACGAGGTGTTTGGGCCAGCGCCGACGCTCGATCGGTAAGAGGAGGAACGCAGAGTCCGCAATGAACGCCGAGAAATATTTCTCTCCGGGGACTCGGCGTGCTCGGCGTTTTAGACTCTGGTTTTCGACCCGGTCACCACAAGAACGACGCCCGCGCCGACCGCAACCAGGCCGACAATCGGTGACAGCGGCACAGTCTTCCTGTGCTCGGTCGTCACTTCGAGCGGCCCGAGGTCGATTGCTTTCTCACGCTTCGTGTAGCTGAATCCACCCAACGCCAGGGCCACAACCCCAACAACAATCAACAGGATACCGACGAGCTTCATATACCCTCCAGCGTCCGTAATTGCACGAGCCGAGCCATTCCGGTTGAGAGAGGGATCTGACCCGGGGTCAGATCCAGGGTCAGATCCGAAGCTCGTCCACGCCGAAGCTCTTCCGTGTTCTCGAGAGCGAAGGTGGCGGTAGAATTCCCCCCACTATGAAACGCATTCTTCTCTTCGCGCTGTTGGCGGTCGGTCCTGTCGTCGCGGCTCAAGTGCCGTCGGCCACCGATCCGCCGAAGTACGTCCTGCCGCCGAAGAACATCGTCGACGTCTTCGATGCGGAGTGGCTGCCGCAGACGACGGTCAGCCCGAACCATCAAGTGCTGGCGATGACGAAGGCGCGGGCGTATCCGACGATCGCCGAATTGTCGCAGCCGATGCTGCGACTCGCCGGGTTGCGCGTGAACTCACGGACCAACGGTCCGTTCCGCGCGTCAGGCCTGCAAGGCACTGGTATCTATCAGATCGCGCTGAAGAAGATCGCCGGCGGTCCAGAAACGACCGTCACGATGCCGCCGCAAGCGCGGGTCTCGAATGTGAAGTTCTCGCCTGACGGCTCGAAGCTCGCCTTCCTGCAGACCAAGGACAGCGGCATCGAACTGTGGATCGCAGACGTCGCGACCGGCAGCGCGAAGGCGGTCGTCAGCGGCGCGGATCGCATCAACGCAACCGCCGGTGACCCGTGCGACTGGGTTCGCGACAATGTCACAATCGTCTGCACGCTGGTATCGCCGAACCGCGGCCCAGAACCCGAGAAACCGATGGTCCCAGGCGGACCGAATGTTCACGAGAACTACGGCAGGGCTGCGCCGGCCCCGACCTACGAAGATCTCCTCGTCACCCAGCATGACGATGCGCTGTTCACGTACTTCTTTACGAGCCAGTTGACGGCGATCAACGCCGCGACCGGCGCGAAGACGGCGATCGGCCAGCCGGGAATTTTCGAAAGCACTTCACCCTCGCCGAGCGGCGAGTTCGTGCTGGTGTCACGCGTGAAGAAACCGTACTCGCACACCGTGCCGATGAACGGCTTCCCACGCGACGTCGAAGTGTGGAAGCGTTCGGGCGAACTCGCCAAAAAACTCGCCGACGTTCCGTCGCGAGAGGGAACGACGCTGACCGGCGTCGAAGCCGGGCCGCGCGGGTTCCAGTGGCGTGCGGATCAACCCGCGACGATCTTGTGGGTGGAAGCACTCGACGGCGGCGACAACCGCGTGAAGGTGCCGTTCCGCGACAAACTGCTCGCCGTGTCCGCGCCGTTCACGGCGCAGCCGGCTGAAGTGACGAAGACCGAGTGGCGTTACGGTGGTGTCAACTTTACGGATACTGGACTCGCCTTGCTCACCGAAAACGACCGCGCCACCCGCATGACGCGCACATGGATCATGGAGCCCGGCCAGACGCCGCGCAAGGTGTGGGAGCGAAAGCAGGATGCCGCGTATGCGAATCCTGGAACACCAGTGACGCGGCGTGACAGCGGTGGTCGTGGCGCGGGCGGCGGACGCGGCGGCGGGTCGAACGCACCGATCATTCAGAACGGCGACTACATCTATCTGGCCGGTGAAGGCGCGTCGGCGGAGGGGGATCGTCCGTTCCTCGATCGGCTGAATCTGAGGACCCTCAAAACCGAGCGAATCTTCCGGTCATCGTCCGAGTCGCTCGAGTCGTTCGTCGCGCCGTTGAACGACGACATGACGAAGTTCCTGACACGCTACGAAACACAAAAGGAAGCGCCGAACTTTTTCACGCGCGACGCCGGTGCGAACGCAAAGGCGGCGGTCACGTCGTTCAAGGATCCGCAGCCGCAGATTCGCGACATCCTGCGGCAGTACGTTACCTACAAGCGCGCCGACGGCGTGACGCTGTCGGGGACGTTGTACTTGCCGCCCGGCTATAAGCAGGGCACCAAAGTGCCGCTGATCATGTGGGCGTATCCGCGCGAATTCGGCGATGCCGATTCGGCGAGCCAGGTCACCGGCTCGCCGAATTCCTTCACGTCGATCCGCGGCGGCTCGCACATGTTCCTGCTGCTTTCCGGTTACGCCATCTTCGACAACCCGACGATGCCGATTATCGGTCCGGGCGAGACGGCGAACGACACCTACGTCGAGCAGTTGGTGTCGAGTGCGCAGGCGGCGGTCGACAAGGTGGTCGACCTGGGCGTCACCGATCGCGATCACATTGGTGTCGGCGGACACAGCTACGGCGGCTTCATGACCGCGAATTTGCTGGCGCATTCGCGGCTGTTCCGAGCGGGATTCGCCGAAAGCGGCGCCTACAACCGTTCACTGACGCCTTGGGGCTTCCAGTCAGAGCGACGATCGTTCTGGGAGGTTCCGGATCTCTACGCGAAGATGTCGCCGTTCTGGTACGCGAATCAAATCAAGGATCCGATCCTGCTGATGCACGGCGAGGTGGACGACAACACCGGCACGTTCCCGATTAACTCCGAGCGGCTGTATGCAGCGCTCAAAGGATTCGGGGCGACCGTCCGGCTGGTAATGCTGCCAAACGAGGCACACGGGTACGCCGCTCGCGAAACGTTGCTCCATGTGCTTGCCGAGCGGCTGAACTGGTTCGACAAGTACGTCAAGAATGCGCCGGCCCGCTCGACGACGGACCAGCAGCGATAAGAAACAGAACGCCGAGAACGCCGGGCACGCCGAAAACTGAATCTCGGCGATCTCAGCGGCCTCGGCGTTCCGATTTTTTCTACGACGCTGATTTTCTACGGCAACTGGTAGTAGTGACGAACGCGCCAATACATTTGGGTCGTTTGCTGCAAGTTGCTCATCTGACAAAGCGTTACGGACACCTCGCAGCGCTCAGCGAGGTGTCGTTTTCCATCCAGCCCGGCGAGGTGCTGGGCCTCATTGGGCCGAACGGCTCGGGCAAAACCACTCTTTTCGAATGCCTTGGCGGCGTCCTTCCTGCCGACGGCGGCGCGTTGCTCGTGGATGGCCGTCCGCTGACGGCTGCGGAACTGAAGGCGACCGTCTTTTACCTCCCTGATCTCATCGCTCCGTGGCCGTCACAAACCGTCCGCTGGGCCTTGGATTTCGTCCGCGGCTACTGGTCTGTCCCCTGGGGACACCCTAGGGGCCTGGCCCCGAGCCTGTCCCCGGGCCTGTCCCTTGACGTCGTTCGGCGACTGGACCTCGAGCCGCTGCTTGATCAGCGGATCGGCGCGCTCTCGAAGGGACAGCGGAAACGCGCGTTGCTGGCGTTCGGACTGCTGACGCCGCAGCCAGTGCTGCTCGCCGACGAACCGTTCGACGGCCTCGACCTGCGGCAAACGCGCGATGTGGCGCAAACGCTGCGCTACTTCGCCTCACAGGGGCGGACCCTGGTCCTGTCGATCCACCAGATCGGCGATGCCGCGCGCGTGTGCGATCGATTCGTGCTGCTCAGCAACGGGCGCACGCGCGGTGAGGGGACGATCGACGAGCTCGCGCATCTCGCGGCGCCGTCAGGCGCCACCACGAACAATCTCGAGGAAATCTTCCTTGCGCTCACGTAGCGCGTGGACCTGGCTCGTCGCCAAAGAGTGGCGCGAACTGCTTGTCGCGCGCGCATTCTGGGTGCTGCTGTTCGCGATCGGGCCGCTGGTCGGCGTCACCTTCATCGGTGCCGTTCGCGCGTACGCGGAGTTGAGCGGCCTGAACGGCAACCCGACGGCCGGAGTCGGCGAAGCATTTTCGCCGCTGATCGGCGTCTGGGCACCAACGTTCAGCGCCTGCGAACTGGCCGCCGCATTCCTTCTGCCATTTGTCGCCATTCGCGTCGTGTCGGCGGACCGCCAGAGCGGCGCGCTGAAGATGGAACTCCAGCATCCGATGTCGTCGTTCGCGCGGATCAGCGCGAAGGCGCTCGTCCTGATCGTTGGATGGATCATCGCCTCGCTACCGCCGATGATCGCGATTGGTCTCTGGAAGAGCTACGGCGGAAGCATTTATGCGCCCGAACTGCTGACGGTCGCAGCCGGTCACCTGCTGAATGCGGCATTGACGATCGGCCTCGCCACCGCGGCCGCCGGAATAACCGAGCATCCATCGACCGCGGCGATCGTGACGCTGACAGTGACGGTCGGCACCTGGATTCTGAATTTCATCGCCGCCGTGCAGGGCGGTGTGTGGGAACGCGCCGCCGGTTACACACCGACCGCAATGGTTGCCGAGTTCCAACACGGCCTGATCCGGCTCGATGTGCTGCTGGTCGCAACGACGCTGTTTGTGACTGGCCTCGCGGTCGGCGCCATCTGGACGCGTCTCGGCGTCGCGGTCCGTCGGCGTGTGTCGGAATCGATGGCACTCGGCGCCTTCGCTGCGGCCATCATCTTCGCCGCCGCATTTGCCGGCGCGAGCTGGGACACATCGGAAGCACGCGCCAACTCGTTTACCGAATCCGACGAGGTTGCGCTGAAGCAGATCCGATCGCCGTTGCGGATCGAGGCGCACCTCGCCGCCGAAGATCCCCGACGGCTCGACCTCGAACGAAAAGCGCTTTCGAAACTTCGCAGGACGCTGCGCCGGGTTGACGTCACCTACGTCGCCGCCACTACCACCGGACTCTTCGAACAGACGGCGGCACACTATGGCGAGATCTGGTACGACCTGGATGGCCGGCGCGCAATGAGTCGCATCACGACCGCCGAAGGCGTACTGGAAACCATCTTTGATCTGGCTGGCATCAAGGCGCCGCAGGAACTCGATAGCGAGATCTTCCGCGGCCATCCACTCGCCGTGCCCCCGAAAGGCGCGGCAGCAGTGTTCTACGGCATCTGGCCTGCGCTCATTGTCGCGGGAGCTTTTCTCGTTTTCAGGAGACCAACATGAAACCGTCGCTCGTTGCTCGTTGCTCGACGCTCGACGCTCGTCGCTTGCTCGTTGCTCGTCGCTGGTCGCTCGCCGCTCGTCGCTCCCGGCTCGGCGGGGATCGCTCGTCGCTTGCCACTCGTCGCTCGTTGCTCGCTGCTTGGCCGCTCGTGGCTCTCGCAATCGCCGCTGCGGCGACCGTCATTCGCGCCGCTGACATCAAGGTCGATCTCGGCAAGGAGACCGTCGGTCGGACGCCGGTTGCGTTCGAGCCGATGGTCGGCACGTGGACCGTCGCGCAAGACGGCGCCGACAAAGTGATCATGGTCGACGGCCGACCGTGGGTCGCCAGCAAGGACAACCCGACGAAGCTGCTGATCGAAAGCGCTCGCAAACTCTATGGCACGAGCAACGAAGAGCTGATGGACAACGCGAAGCAGTTCGCGTATTTCCCGGTCGCCGTGCTGAAAAGCGTCGATAACTTCACCAACGGCACCATCACCATGAAATTCAAGACGATCGCCGGGGACGCTGACCGTGCGTCGGGCATCCTGTTCAACGTCAAGCCGAATGGCGACTGGCTGGCGGTGCGATACAACGACACGGAAAACAACGTGGCGCTGTGGGAGTTCCACAACGGCATCCGCCGCAACATGAAATTCAATCGAGACCGGAAATTCATGCTCGACCGCACCGCGTGGCATGAGTTGAAGCTGACGATCGACGGCGCCGATCTGAAGACCTGGCTCGACGGCGACATTGCGCTGGAATACACGATCGGCAGCATGCCAGGGCCTGGCCGAGGCGGTGCTGCTCCGCACCCCGATCTCATTCCGGCGAACAATGCCGTGCTGCAGCCGCCGGTCAAAGGAAAAATTGGTCTGTGGGCGAAAACCGACTCGACCAGCTATTTCAAAGACTACGTCGTCAGCCCGAAATAGCATGGAGCTGCCGACTGCGATCGACATTTCGTCAGTGTTGGGACTGATTGCGGTTGGCATTCTCACCGCGCAGATTCTGCTCGGGCTGCTGCTGTCGGTCGGTTACAACCCGCTGCGGAAGTTCCCCCATCAGCGCGTGAAGCTGTTCACGTTTCACAACTGGCTGGGTTACATCGGCCTTTCCACTGCGCTGCTCCATCCGCTGATTCTGCTGTTTTCGTCAACGGCCGGGTTCACGCCGTTCGATATCCTGGTGCCGATCTGGTCGCCGACGCAGCCGATTCCAACTACGCTCGGGGCGATCGCTTTCTATCTCGTCGCGTTCGTCGTGCTGACGTCGTACTTTCGCAAGGTTTTCGGCCGGCATCGCTGGAAGCAACTCCACTACGTCGCCTACGCTGCGGCGGTCGTCTTTTACGTGCACGGCACGTGGGCCGACCCGCTGCTGAAGAATCGACCGGTCGATTTCATCGACGCGGAGAAGGCGTATGTCGAGGGTTGCGGACTGCTGGTACTGGCGGCGACGATCTGGCGTTTCAGGTACGGGAAGTCGCGGCGGCCGAATCCGGTGCCAGCATACTGATCGCCATTCCGACTGCCACGACAACCGCCGCGCCAATCGGGTTATGCCAGAGAAACTCGATCGGCAGGGTGAACGCAACGGTCACCACCACGATCATGCCGGCGATCATCCCCCAGAAAGCTCCGGTCGCTGTCGCCCGCCTGGTTCCAATTGCCAGAATGAAAACGCCAAGCAAAGAACCGTAATAGAGCGATCCGTAACGGTTGACAACCTCGATCAGCGCGCCCTGATTCGCCGCGTAGGTCGCGACCACGCAGGCAAAGAGTCCCCAGAAGATCGTCGCGAGCTTCGATACGCGGAGATAATGCGCGTCCGATGCCTCACGAACCCAATGACGACGATAGAAATCGATGATCGTCGCCGTGGCGAGCGCATTCAGCTCACCACCGCTCGCCGACATCGCCGCCATGAAGATTGCTGCAATCATCAGGCCGACCAGCCCGACCGGCATGTGGGTGGTGATAAACGTCGGAAACACGTAATTGACGTCGTTGTAATTGGCATCGCCGCTCGTCTCTTTGACGATCGCCGTTGCGCGCGACCGGATGTCGCGCACCCGCTGGTCGCTGGCGAGAAACGCGTCGCGGTCAGCGGCGACGGCGGCGACGCGGCGGACCGCCAACTCTCGATCGAATTCCTGCTGTAGCGCCTCATAGTCGGAGGCGCGCGCACTGTTCGCGATGCGGTCGTCGTAGGCGTGGTTGAACAGCAGCGGCGGTGTTTGAAAGATGTAGAACACGAATACCAGAACGCCGGTGCTGAGAATCAACAGCTGCAATGGGATCTTGACGTACGCACTCATCAGCAGCGACTGGCGAGCTTCATCCACTGACTTGGCGGTCAGGTAACGCTGCACCTGGCTTTGATCGCAGCCGAAGTAGGCCAGCATCAGAAACAGACTGCCGATCATCCCCGACCAGAAGGTGTAGCGTTCGTTCAGCGCGACTCGAAAATCAACGGCCTGCAACCGACCGGTCATCCCGGCCAGATGCAGCGCCTGACCGAATCCAACGTGCGGAAGAATGCCGTAAAGCAGAATCACAACCGCCAGAGACATTCCGCCGACGACGATGAACATCTGCTTGACGTCGGTCCAGGCAATCGCCTGCACGCCGCCGACAGTGGTATAGAGGATCATCGGGACACAGATGGCGAGTACCGTGACCGGCAGCGTCCATCCGAGAATGGCCGACATGACGACCGCTGGCGCGGCGAGCGTGACGCCCAGAGAAAACGCCCGCCCGATCAAAAACAAGAATGCTGCGAGGGATCGAACACGAACGTCGAAGCGGCGCTCGAGATACTCGTAAGCCGTGTAGACCTTCGCCCGAGTGAAAAACGGCACGACGGTCATCGACAGGATGATCATCGCGAGCGGCAGGCCGAAGTAGAACTGAATGAACCGAAGCCCGGTCAGGTAGGCCTGTCCAGTCGTACCGACAATCGTGACCGCGCTCATCTGCGTCGCCATCACCGACAGGCCGACCGCCCACCATGGCAGCGAGCGATTCGCCAGCAGATAGCCGTCAACCTTGTCCGTTCCCTTTGAGCGCCGCAAGCCGTCGATCACCGCCCAGGCGATGTAGGCGACGACCACTAACCAGTCAAGAGCGCGCACAGGGATTGGGGATTAGGGATTGGGGATTGGGGATTGGAAAAACACTCGCGAGTCTCATGCGAACGCGCGGCCGAGCAGATAGAGGGCGACGATAATCGCCGCCTGCAGCGCCAACACCTTGATAAAGGTTGCGTTCACAGCGCCTCGCTTCGTTGATCGAGTCGGCGTTCGGCCTCCACCAACGCGCCAGTCGCGCTGGTCCACCACCCTTCGTCGGCGTCCAGCTGCAGGCGCGACGCTTCAGCGGCACGGCCAGTCACTTCCGGCGCGGGGCCGCCATGGGTCTTCCGGACGTTGACGAAATGACGTGGGCTGAGAATTCTCTGGAGCTCCGATTCGGAAAAGCTGATTTCCGAGCCGTAGACTTCTTTCGCAGTGGCGGTCAGAAGCGATGTGAGTGACGCATTCGGATCCTGCAGCCGCGCTTTGATCAACCGGCTCGAAATCGCATGCGCCGCCCCGAACGGAAGGCCATGATCGCGAACCAGCGTATCGGCGAGTTCCGTCAGCGTCGTCCAGCCGTCGGCCGCCCGCGCCTCGAGGCGTTCGGCATCGAATTCGGCGGTACACATCGCCGCGGCCACCAGCTTCACGGCGCGCGTGGCGTCGCGGAACATCGCGAATACCAGCGGCTGCAGGTCGTCTTCGGTGTCGACGATGTCGCCGAACGGCGTGTTATGGACCGTCGTGACGACCGCCGCCGCCTGACCAAGCGCTTTGCTGGCAATTGCGCGCGAGTGTTCGAGGGCAACCGGATTCCGTTTCTGCGGCATGATGCTGCTGCATTGCACGTAGCCGTCACCGAGTCGCAGATAGCTGAATTCCGCGGTGGACCACAGGAGCAGATCCTGGATGAAGCGGCCGAGTCCGGTCAGCAGGACGGTCGCGGCTGATGTGCTTTCGAGCAGATAGTCAACGGTTGCGATGCTACCGTACGTGTTCCCGGTCGGCCCACAGAAACCGAGCAGTTCGGACGTCAGCTGACGATCGATCGGGAATCCGGTGCCAGTGATGGCGCACGAGCCGAGCGGATTCTTGTTGGTGCGCTCGTAGGCGCCCTTCAACCGCACCGCGTCACGCTCGAGCTGTTCGATCATCGCAAGCAGGTAATGCGCTACGGTCGTCGGCTGGGCACGCTGCGTGTGGGTATGCACCGCAAGGACGGTTTCGCGATGGCGATCGACGAGATCCAGTAGTGTGCGGCGCAGCTGGAACGTCGCGGTCATCAGACCAAGCACAAACTCGCGCTGCCGCATCCGATACATCGTCATGTCGATGTCGTTACGCGAGCGAGCAGTGTGCAGGCGCCCCGCCACGTCCTGGCCTGCTGGACCGCACGCTTCAACGATCAGGCGCTCGACATAGAAGAAGAGATCTTCATACGTGCCGTCGTACTTGACACGCCTGACATCGTCGAGCGAAATCGTGTCGAGCGCCTTGCGAATCGTCCGGCCGTCGGTTTCGGAAATGATGCCCTGCTCGACCAGCATCACCAGATGGGCGTAGTTGATCGCCATCATCGGCGCGAGGAGAAGTTGTTTGGCGTCTTCGAAATTTTCGTTCAGGACGCAGCTGACGTATTCCGGCGCGAAGCGCATGTAACCGCAGTATATCTTGCGATCGATGCGATCCGATGTGGCCGCGACCGATGCGCCGTGGTTGATCGCGGCATGCTCCGCAGGGCAACCAGATGCCGAGGCGCCTTGTTGAGGCAACTGCGTCGCGCTGCCGTCTCCGGTCGCCGGAGCGCGCTGCGAGGACGTTTCTTTTCAGTGGCCGGTCAGGTTCGTAACCTGACCTGGAGTCCCAGTCTTCTCGCGCGCTCGTGGCTCCTCAGTCGGCGACCTCCGAACGGCAGCGCGACGCAGTCGCCTCAACGCGCCTCAGCCCCGAAAGCCGACGGCCCGAAGCCTCACCCCTTAGTTGATTGTTCTCTCGAGCTGGTAGGCCCGCCGCCGCAGTGAAAGAGCAGCGAACGAGAGTGAGCTTTTCGGCCGACGGAATCGGCACGCGCAGCGAGATGTCTGGGCTCGATCGGCCGCGCGTCACGCTCCGCCACGGTGTCGCGTGCCATTGCTGCGTGTGCCTATAATCAACCCGATGACCCGCTTGATTCCCATTTCAATCTTGTTGCTGGCTGCAGCGATCGGCGTTTCGGCTCAGTCCCAGCCAAACGACGCCAAAGCTCGCGAAATCTATCAGCAGCTGATCGAAATCAACACGACGGATACTCCAGCCGGCAACGTGACGAAGGCTGCCGAAGCGGTGGCGGCGCGGCTGAAGGCTGCGGGTTTCCCGGCTGCGGATGTGCAAGTACTTGGACCGGACCCGCGCAAGCACAACCTGGTCGCTCGCTATCGCGGCACCGGCGCACGCAAGCCACTGCTGTTGGTCGCTCATCTCGACGTGGTCGAAGCGAAGCGTGAGGACTGGTCGTTCGATCCTTTCGTCTTTCTGGAAAAAGACGGTTTCTTCTATGGCCGCGGCACCAGCGACGACAAGGCGATGGCCGCGATCCTGACAGCGAACCTGATTCGCCTGAAGCAGGAGAACTTCACACCCGATCGCGATTTGATCCTGGCGCTGACCGCCGATGAGGAAGGCGGCAAATTCAACGGCGTCGAGTGGCTGATCAAGAACCACCGCAACTTAATCGACGCCGAGCTGGCGCTGAACGAAGGCGGATCAGGCCAGATGAAGAACGGCAAGTATCTGATCAATCAAGTCCAGGCGAGCGAGAAGGTCTACCAGGACTTCCGCATCGAAGCGCGGAACCCGGGCGGGCACAGTTCACGACCGATCCGCGACAATGCGATCTATCACATTGCCGACGCGCTGAGCCGCCTCGAGAAATTCGATTTCCCCGTCAACATGAACGAGGTCACGCGTACGTATTTCGAGCGGATGGCGACCTTTGAAAAAGACGCGGCGATCGGCAGCGCGATGCGCGCTGTGGCAGCGCCAACGCCGTCACGGCAGGCGGTCGCCACCCTGGCGCACAATTCGGCGTACTACAACGCGCTGATGCGCACCACCTGTGTGGCGACCATGCTCGAAGGCGGCCACGCGACGAACGCGCTGCCGCAGCTGGCCAGGGCCAACGTGAACTGCCGCATCCTGCCGGGAGAAGCGCCGGCCACGGTTCGAAAGCAGCTCGAAGAGGTGATCGCAGAACCGAGTGTCAGTGTTTCGTTTGTCGACGAGGCGAACCCGAGCCAGCCGTCGCCGCTGACACCGACGGTGATCGGTCCGCTCGAGTCGATCACGAAGGCGATGTTCCCAGGGGTCGTGGTCGTTCCCGTGATGGGCACCGGCGCGACCGACGGACTGTACCTCCGCAATGCCGGTATTCCGACCTACGGTGTCGAAGGCATTTTCTACGAAACCGACGACAACCGCGCGCACGGCCGCGACGAGCGCGTCGGTGCGAAGCAGTTCTACGAAGGGCTGGAATTTCAGTACCGGCTCATCAAGCAAATCGCCAGCAGCAAGTAGCGAGCGACGAGTTGGCGAGCGACGAGCGACGAGCATCGAGGTGGCGAGCGACGAGCAACGAGCAACGAGCCGCGAGAGACAAGATGAGAGTGATCCGGTGCCTGGTGGTCGCCGTCGTCGCGACGGGTTGCGGTAGTCGAGCGGCAGACACTGCTCCGGCCGGCCGGCTGTCGTCACCGCCAGCGGCGCCTTATCTGATGTTCCTGAGCGTTGCCAGCGACGACTCCTTTCATCACGTCTCGCTGGCCAGCCTCGCATCGTTAAACAACGCGTTCGTCACACCGCTGACCTGCGAGCGCGTGTATTTCAGCGCCGATCGCGGAATCTGTCTCAACTCCGAGGCACAGGGAACGTCGACCGCGTGGTTTGCCGACGTCTTCGACAGTTCGTTTCAGCGGCTGTTTCGGCTGCCGCTCGCCGGCACGCCGAGCCGCGTGCGGCTGTCCCCCGACGGACGGCGCGCGGCGGCGACGATGTTCGAGACCGGTCATGCTTACGACGAACACGGCTTTTCCACGCGAACGACGATTATCGACACGCAAACCGGGAAATCACCGGGAGATCTCGAGCAGTTTGCCGTTTTCCGCGATGGCAAACGGATCAACGCTGAAGATTTCAATTTCTGGGGCGCGACCTTCGCGAACGACAACGACACGTTCTACGCCACCCTGCAAACCGCGAGTGTCAGCTACCTGATCAAGGGCAGCGTCGAACGGCGGACGGTCGACGTTTTGCGGCCGGGCGTGGAATGCCCCTCGCTGTCGCCCGACAACCGGCGCATCGCATTCAAGAAGCGGATCGGCACACAGTCGCGCGGCTGGTGGCAGATTGCGGTTCTTCCACTCGACACCCTGGCCGACACGCTGGTCGCAACTGAAACGCGGAGTGTGGACGATCAAGTCGAGTGGATCGACGCAGACCGGGTCGCTTATCACCTCACCGGCGGGTCGACCGCCGCCGACTTGTGGGCAGTTCGCGTCGACGGCAGCGCACCGCCCGAGTTGCTGCGCGCCGCCTCGTATTCACCGGCTGTGGTTCGTCAGACCATTCGCTCGAAATAGATCAACGGCACGTTGCGGTAGGCGATGCGTCCGACACTCCTGAAGCCGCATTTCTCGTAAAACCCGCCGGCGCCGGCGATCGCATCATAGGCGTCGAGTCGTAACGCGTTCGCCGGCCACTTTCGACACAACTCGACCGCCAGCTCGACACAGGCCCGGCCGACGCCGTTGCCCTGGCGATCCGGTGCCACTGCCATCGATAACATGTAGACCGCTTTCGTCACGTTCGTGAAATGGTCGATCTCGATCGCCCACGGTTTTCGCGGCGTCAGGGTCAACGTTGCGACAATTCGATCGCTCTCCCGCACGACGTACACCTTACCGATCCGCATCAGCCACCGCACGCCCCGATCGCTGGAATGCTTGGACCAGTGTCCGGTGCCGTACTGCATCGTGAGCGTATCCGCTGCGGCACTCAACAGTTCGGCGATCGCCCCGGCCTCGCGCTCCTTGGCGAGTTGCAGCGCAACCGGCGCCATTAGTAGCCGGCGTCGAAGTCGACGCGATAACGGAGCGGCTGGCCGGCTATCAGCCGGCGGTAGTTTTCGACAAACAACGGAGCGATGTCGGGAGGCGCACTCAGCGCTGCGGTATGCGAAGTAATCACGACGTTCGACAGACGCCAGAACGGATGATCGGCGGGAAGCGGTTCGGTTTGAAACACGTCGAGGACTGCCGCGGCGAGCCGCCCTTCAGATAGTGCGGCGGCAAGAGCGGTTTCATCGACAGACGATCCGCGTCCGGGATTGATGAAGACGGCTCGCGCCGGCAGGGCGTCGAGCAAGGCGCGATCGACAAGATGCTTTGTTCCAGCGGTATTCGGCATGATGCAGACCACGTAATCCAACCCGTCTGCAAATCGGATCTTATCGTTGTGATAGTACTCGTCGACATCAATAGACGATTCGCTGGCGCGGGTATAGCCTTTCACTCGCATGCCGAAATGTTTGGCTGTCCTGGCGATCGCCGCGCCGATCGTTCCGACGCCGAGCAAACCGATCTGCTTGCCCTTCAGAGTACCGGGTGGGGTCGGGTCCCATTTTCCCGCGCGCTGCGCATGGTGCTTCGCAAAGATCAGTCGTTCGTGGGCGAGCATATAGCCGAACACATATTCCGACATCAGTCCGCCGAACACCCCTCGCGCGTTGGTGAGCACGTAGTCACGCCGCAGCGACGGATTCAACAGCGGTTCAACGCCGGCCCAGGTCGATTGGATCCATTGCGCGGCCGGCAGTTTCGATAGAGCCGGTGCGATCAACGATGGCTCGCCGAACACCAGGTCGCATCGCATCGCCGCGGGCGAGAGCTGCGCGGCATCGGTTGTCGAGGTGATCGAAAGATCCGGTAATGCCGCAGTCGAAACCAGCCGTTCGTAGTCAGAGGCGTGTCTGGACAGGATCAGCAGCGAATGGCTCACGACTGGCCGAAGCGCCGCTCGCTGAATCGCGGCAGACCGTCATTGGCCAGCCAGGCGACGATCTCGGCGGCCGGTTTATCAGGAGTAACCAGCTGCTTGTTGGCTTTGAAGTCCTTGAAGATCTGCACCCACGGGAATTGAGCGGCCGGCGTGTTGCGCGTCTCCGTCTGCATTTCCGTGTCGACCGTGCCCGGCTCGTAGCTGAGAATCGATGCATCGATCAGCTGCGCATGCTGCGGCGAATCGAGCTCTGAGCCGAGGACCATGCCCGCCATCCGCAAAGCGGCTTTGCTGGAACCGTAGGCGGTTAGGCCCGGAAACGCTCGAACAGCGGCGCCCGACGACACGTTGACAATGCGGAGTGCCGCGCCAGGTGATGCGCATTTCACAAAGACACCCATCAGATGGATCGGCGTGCTCACGTTCACGGCGTAGATTCTGGCAAGCGCACGCGCGTCGATCCGCTCGGTCGGTCCAAGCTGTCCCCCGGTGGCAGCGTTGTTCACCAGACCGACGCGCTTCCAGGCTTGCGCCGTCAGCATCGGTACGACGGTCTGCGCCACGACGCTGGTTGTTTCGTCGATTTCGGACAGATCGATCCTCAGATGCGTGTATTGCGGATGGCGAATCGTGGCCGGTCGACGGGCGATGCCGGCCACTTGCCATCCGTCCTGAAGAAGGCGGCCGGCGACCGCGGCTCCGATGCCGGAGCTGGTACCGGTCACGAGCGCGAAGCGATCAGCGTTGGGGATTATTCGACCTCCGCGCCGGGGTTACGTCCGGCGCCTTCACTGGCTGCGGCACACTCAGGGTCAAGCTATAGCGCGCGAGCGCCGTACTTAAGGCCGACGCTTTGGTGATCACCGTGTTCAAATCGGCGATCGCCTTGGGTGCCTGCGCTTTTGCGTCGCTGGCGGCGTTGGTCGTCTGCTCGCCGACCACCATGCCACCCATCAACGCACCTTTGGCCTGACCGATCTTGCCGGGGATACTCTCGTTGTTGCCGCGGCCGCCACCACCACCGCCGCGGCCGCCCTGCTGCTGGCCGATCTTCGGGGCAAGCGCGTCAACATCCTTTTTGACGGCATCGAACTGCGCCTTGACGTCCGCCGGCACATCGTTGCGGGTTCCGAGCGTCGTCGACAATTCGTTCAACTGGCGCGTCAGCGACGCATGCGCCGTCGTCGCATCGGTCACGCGCGCCTGCAGATTGTGGAGCTCCATCGCCGCGTCGTACTGCCGCTTGCGTTCTACCGAGGTGAGAATCACTTCGGGATCGTCAACCACTTTGATGGTCTTCGAATCGACCGCGCGACCGTCGACCATCAGCTCGACGCGATAGTTACCCGGCAGGACCAATGGACCCTGGATGTTGGCACCGAACCCACCGAAGCCGCCGCCGCCCCCCCCGGTCTGCACCGGGCAACCAGCACCGAACGGGCTCACCTCCTGATTCTGCGTGGGCTGGCCGGTTGCTCCTGCCTGTCCTGCCCTTCCCGCCTCTGCCGGCCCGCCAGCCCTTCCAGGTGCCGGTGGCGGGGCCGGAGCCGGCTGCACGCGAAGATCCCAGCAGGCTGATTGAATCCCCGGCTTGTTGCTGTTGGCCATGGCAGTGCCGGAGATTTCGCGTACCTCGTGCCCGGTCGCATCGAGGATGCGCAGCTTGATACTGTCTCCAGGGCCGAGCTGCTTCTTGTTGAGCCACGACAGAATCGCGGCTTGCGGCGGGTTCTCACCGTAGAACGTTTGATCGCCCCAGAACTCGTAATTGCGATCCCGGGCCGGCCGCCGATACATCACCGACGCCGGAGGCGTAAATAACTTCGCATCCCCCGCTGCCGCCTGCGCGGCCGCGTACTCTTGAATCGGCTCGAGATGGTCCAGCACCCACAGAGCGCGACCATGAGTAGCGAGAACCATTGCGTTGTCACGTGGATGCAGCGTGATCTCGTCGATACGGACCATCGGCAGATTCGCCTTCACCCGCTGCCAGTTCTTGCCGCGGTCAATCGACAGGAACAACCCGGTTTCCGTGCCGATGTACAGGATGTCGGCGTTCTTTTGATCTTCCGTGAGAGTCTTGACGACTTCACCTTTGAGGTTTCCGGTCAACGACGACCAGGTCTGGCCAAAGTCTTTCGTGGTGTAGATGTAGGTCTCAAAGTCACTTTGACGATGGCCATCGAATGTGACGTAGGCGGTGCCTTCCTCGTATCGCGACGGGACGACTTCCGAAACCCAGATTCCCTTCGGCAGGTTCGGAATGTTTGCGGTGACGTTCGTCCAGCTGCGGCCGCCTTCACGCGACACCTGGACGTTGCCATCATCGGTCCCCACCCACAGAACGTTCGGGCGTTTCACGGATTCCGCAAACGAAATGATCGTCGGCCACGCCTGAATGCCGTCGTTCTTCGCAATCGTGACGTCGCTGCCCTTCACGTCCATCGTGACGACATCTTCGCGATTGGCGTTGGTCGTCAGATCGCTGCCCAGCACCTCCCAGGTGAGGCCGCGGTTCGACGAGCGATACAGTTTGTTGGCGCCTGCGTAAATGATGCTCGGGTTGTGTGGCGACATCACTAACGGCGTATCCCAGTTCCAGCGCAGCGCCGGCTCGCCTTGCGGGGCGATCGGACGAATCGACATCGATTCGCCGGTGACGCGATCGAGGCGGACCATGTTGCCGTCCTGCGATTCGCTGTAGGCAATCCGGAAGTCGGTCGGATCTTGAATGGCAACGAAGCCGTCGCCGCCCTGAACCGTATACCAGTGGAAGCCGGCGATGCCTGACGAACCGCGCACCTGGCTCGGTCCGCACCAACTGTAGTTGTCCTGCATGCCACCGCAGATGTTGTAAGGCGTGGCCATGTCGACGCTGACGTGATAGAAAAGTCCGACCGGCAGATTCGGTAGAAAATTCCACGTCTTGGCCTGATCCCAGCTGACCGCGAGCCCGCCATCGTTGCCGATGATCACGTGATTCGAGTTCGCCGGATCAATCCAAATCGCGTGCACATCGTCGTGCGTCGAGGCGGCGATGTCGGTGTGAACGGTTTTTCCGCTGTCGCTCGAGAAATGCAGGCCAACTCCGCCGCCGATCACCACGTCGGGATCGTTGGGGTCGATCCGAATTTGACTGAAGTACATTGGCCGTGGATTCTCGTTATTCACTTTCTTCCACGATGTGCCACCGTCATCGGAGCGATACAGGCCGGTCGCCTGATTGTTTACTCCGCTCACCAGATTGGATCCGCGGCCGCCAGGCTGTTGTGGCGCTTCGTCCGGCTCCGGTGTGGCACCGCGGCCGCCGCGGCCAGTATTGGCTGGTCCTTCGATCAGTGCGTAGAGAGTGTTCGGACGTTTCCGATAAACGTCGAGACCGATCCGGCCGAGCGGACCGTCCGGAAATCCGTTGCCTTTGAAGCGCGTCCAGGTTTCTCCACCATCCGTCGATTTCCACACGCCGCTGCCGGGGCCGCCGCCGTTCATGCAGCACGCGCTGCGGCGGCGCTGATAGGTCGACGCATAGAGAATCTGCGAATTCGTCGCGTCCATCACCAGATCGTTCGCGCCGGTATCGTCGTCGACCTTCAGAACCTGCTTCCAGTTCCTGCCACCGTCGATCGTTTTGTAGACACCTCGTTCACCGCCGGGGCCCCAGAGGTTTCCGGTTGCCGCCACGAACACGATGTCGTTGTTGCGCGGATCGATCACGATCCGGTTGATGTACTTCGATGTGCGGAGCCCCATGTTCGTGTAGGTTTTCCCGCCATCGGTCGACTTGTAGACGCCGTCGCCCCAGCCGGTGCTCTGACGATTGTTCGACTCACCGGTACCGACCCACAGCAGTTCCGGATTGTTCTGGGAAACGGTGACGTCGCCGATCGACATCAGGCTGACGTTCTCGAAAATCGGTTCGAACGTCGTACCGGCGTTCACGGTCTTCCACACGCCGCCGTGCGCCGTTCCGACGTAGTAGATCGCGGGATTCGCCTCGTACACTGCAAGGTCCGCGATGCGGCCAGACATCGAGGCCGGTCCGATCGGCCGGAAATGCAGCGTATCGAACGGTCCCCCGGCCGGTCTCGCCGGGGCGGGCTGTTGAGCGCGACCGATGTAGGAACCAGCCGCGAGCGCAATCATCAGCGCGAGAAAGCGGGCGAATCTCATGATGAGCTCCGAGTGCAGAGAGTAAGGCGCCGATTATAGGTGAAACCGGCTCAGTGCAAGGCGCCACGTTTCACGACGCCGCCTTCGACGTTCGCCA
>Ga0070675_100000033_pt1 | contig 94281 bp, 86 predicted proteins | sample KBSM43metaG_FD_65343 | JGI IMG/M metagenome (GOLD analysis project Ga0070675, IMG submission 65343) | Miscanthus rhizosphere microbial communities from Kellogg Biological Station, Michigan, USA - KBS M4-3 metaG | ecosystem: Host-associated > Plants > Roots > Rhizosphere > Soil ... | reverse complement strand
CGAAATCCATTCGGTCGTCATGTGGCCACCAAAGCCGGCGCCGAGCAGCGTTGCCCATCCGGGCACAATCGTCTTGAGAAAGGTATGCAGCGCTTCTCCACCGATCCACGCCTGGATGCCGAACCAGCCACAGGCAACCAGCGCCCGCATCAACGCCGGCACGTTCGAGCCGAACGTGCCATACGCAGCGCGCGCGAACACCGGAAAGGGAATGCCGTACTTCGTGCCCGGATGTGAGTTCAACAGAATCGGCACGAGAACGATGGTGTTGCCGAGCAGGATCGTGATCAGTGCCTGCGACCAGTTCATGCCGGACGCCATCAGCCCTGAGGCGAGCATGTAGGTCGGAATGCAGTGCGCCATGCTGACCCACAGCGCCGCGTAGTTGTAGGTGGTCCAGTTGCGCCGCGCCAGCGGCACCGGCGCGAGATCATCGTTGTAGAGCGGACTCGCTTCAACGCGATGCAAATCGATCAGTTCAACGCGTCCATCGGCGAGTTGGCGTTCGTTGACGACCGTCATCTCCCGCGGATTATACGGGAACGTCGCAAGCCATCGCGTATACTGCGCCGGCATGACCACTCACATTCGAAGCGAGACGGCCAATGGCGTTCTCACGCTGACGCTGAACCGGCCGGAAAAAAAGAACGCGTTGACCCGTGCGATGTATCAGTCGCTCGCCGACGGACTCACCAGCGCCGACAACGATCCCGACACACGCTGTGTGCTGCTGCAAGCCGAAGGCGACATGTTCACGGCGGGAAACGATCTCGGAGACTTTGCGGCGATCGGTGCGGCGGATGCTGCTGACCGTCCACGCGGATTGACCAATCCATTTCTGCAGGCGTTGTCGAATGCGACCACACCGATCGTCGCCGCCGTCAACGGCCGTGCCGTCGGTATCGGCACGACAATGCTGCTGCACTGCGACCTGGTGTTCGTTTCGGATGATGCACTGTTGACGACGCCGTTTGTGAACCTGGCGCTGGTGCCCGAAGCCGCATCGACGCTGCTCCTGCCAGCGCGAATCGGCCACGCACGTGCCTTCGCCATGTTCGTGCTCGGCGAAGCGGTGAACGCGGAGCGGGCCGCCGCCTGGGGACTGGCGAACGGGGTGTGCCCGCGCGGCGAATTGCGCACGACCGCCCGCGCCGCGGCCGAAGCGATTGCGGCGCGACCACCAACCGCCGTAACCATCACCAAAGCCTTGATGCGCGACCGTTCGGCGATCGCCGAACGGATGCGGACCGAGGGCGGTCATTTCGCCACGCAGTTGCAATCGGCCGAAGCCCGCGAGGCCTTTGCGGCGTTCGCTGAAAAACGCGCGCCCAACTTCGCGCGCGCGGCGGAGCGAAGATGAGCAGCCAGCCCGCTCTCGCCGGGAAAACCCTGTTTATTACCGGCGCGAGCCGTGGCATCGGCCTGGCGATTGGTTTGCGCGCGGCCCGCGACGGTGCGAATGTCGCCATCGCCGCCAAAACAGCGGAACCGCACCGGCATCTGCCCGGGACGATTTATACCGCCGCCAAAGATATTGAAGCAGCCGGCGGCCGGGCGCTGCCACTGGTCGTTGACGTGCGCGACGAAGCGAGCGTCATCAATGCCGTTGCCGAAACCGTTCGGACCTTCGGTGGGATCGATATCTGCATCAACAATGCGTCGGCGATTCAGTTGACCGGAACCGTCGAGACCGAGATGAAGCGCTACGACCTGATGAACCAGGTCAATGCACGCGGCAGCTTCCTCACGTCGAAAGCGTGCATCCCGCACTTGAAGCGCTCAGCAAACCCGCACGTGCTGATGATTTCACCGCCGCTCGACATGTCGTCGCGGTGGTTCGAACGCCACACCGCCTACACCATGGCTAAGTTCGGCATGAGCATGTGCGTTCTCGGCATGGCGGCTGAATTTCGCTCTGACGGAATCGCCTTCAACGCGTTGTGGCCGCGGACGATTATCGCGACAGCGGCGATCCAGTTCGTGCTCGGCGGCGATGAACGGCTGCGCCGCTGCCGCACACCGGCGATCATGGCCGACGCCGCCTGTGCGGTCTTTGCCAAGCCGGCCCGCACCTTTAGCGGCAATTTCCTGATCGACGACACTTTTCTCTACGACGAGGGCGAACGCGACTTCGAGAAGTATCGCGTCGATCCATCCGTACCGCTGTCACCGGACTTCTTCGTGCCGGACAACATTGCGGCACCACCGGGCGTAACCACCGAGGTACGTTAGTACCAAGACGTCGTTCCTGCTTTACATCGCCAAAGGATCAGCTTAGCGTTGTGAGTTCCAGCTGAACCGCTGGACCTAGAGGAGGATGCATGCATCAACGCTTCGCGGCGGTACTGTTGGCGGCGGCGTTCGGCGCATCGGTCGTGTCGTCGGGTCGGGTCGCGGCGCAGCAGAGCGCTCCGCAGAAAAACGCGGTCACTATCGTCCAGGTCCGACCGGAAGCAGTCCCTGCCTGGCGCGAGTTCCAGGCCACTCAGACGGTCCCTGCGCTCAGGAAAGCAGGGGTCGCGCAGCGGGACGTGTACGAACCGATCTACGCCCCCGCTGGGCAATTCCGGGTCGTTCAGCCACTCGCCAAGTTCGCGGACCGCGACAACCCACAACCGCCAATCGCCCTGGCGTTAGGCGAGGCCGCGTTCCGAACCTACGGCGAGGCGCTGAGCAAGATGCAAGCGTCAAGCGCGACGACTATTATCGAATCGGTCCCGGACGCATCGTACGATCCGAATCCCAACACCGTCTATCCGGTCCTTGTCCTCACGCGTTACCACGTCGCCCCCGGCAGAGCGGCCGACTTCCTCGCGTACGTTCGCGGCGAGCGCGCGGCTGCTGTCAAAAAAGGACAGACGAAACGCGAACTGATCAGCCGCGTGCTATTCGGCGGCGATAACAACGAGTTCCGAATCGCGTCGTTCGAGGACAAGATCGGCGCGCTCGACAGCCCGAGCCCGATAACCCGTGCGCTGGGAGCTGACGGCGTGGCGAAGATGGTCACGAAGCTCTCCGGTGTCGTTCTGAGTTCCGACCGCACCGTGTGGCGTCGCGTGGATGCGATGAGTATCCGCCCGAAACCGATTTCCTAAAGCGGAACGCCGAGAGCGCAAAGATCGCGGAGTCTGAATTTTCAACCGAAGTCTCTCTGCGATCTCGGCGGCCTCGGCGTTCCTCTTTAGAATCACGGCCTGAAATCGGCGGCGGTCAGCGGCGGGTTGACGACGATCTCGTCGAACATCAGCGTCTCGAGCACCAGTTCTGACGTCGTCGTCGTTACCCGGTACGGCAGCTGGTAGCCATCGACGTCCCGTCGATCGGCGAACGAGGTGATCGTCGTCCCTCGACCGGTTCCGAAGTAGACCAGTCGCATCGGCATCGCGGTGGTGGCATCCATCACGTATCGAAGCGACCACGATTTCGCGGTCAGATCCAGCGTCCGTGTATCGGGAAACGCCTCTTCGCCGCCGGGCTGCATCTCAACACGCTCGTCGCTGACCACGAGCGCTGCGGCGCCGAGCATCAACCGAGTCAGGTGCCCTCGTTCCCGGCGAAGCCGATCAGCGGCACGATCGCTGCCCGCGGTCAACACGCGGTCGCCGTCAAATCCAGAGACTCGTCGGGTGGAAGCCATGGTATCGAGGCGAAGATAGCGTTGTGGCAACGCTAGGCGGATTTCGACCGTGCCGTCGACCGTCGCGTCGCGGCCGGCGGCGACGCGCAGCCGCCCCGACATCTTGAGCGACCGCAGCGGCGCCAGGCTTCGCCCACCGGTTATCGCAGCACGGCTGGCGTCCAGGAGATCGGCGGCCACGACCCCAGTGAGCAGCGCGAGCACGCACAGTCCGCTGGCAGCAGCGCGTCGCATGCGGCGGATTATACTGTCGCGCACAGCGCGGGCTTCGAGGAGGTTTGATGCGGTTCCGAACGTCTGCCTTCATCACATCCACCGTGGTGGCCTTGACCATTCCTGTCACGACGCCCGCGCAATCGAAGAGCGGCAAGCCAGCCATCCGCCGGATCTTCGTCAAGGCGCTCGATCGCTTCGACACACCGGTGGCCGACTTGACCGCGGGCGACTTCGATGTCACCGAGGCCGGGCTCAAGCGCGATGTCGCGACGGCGACGCTGGTCGCCAAAACGCCGATGCGGATCGCGCTGATGGTCGATACCGGCGATCCGATGGCACCGGCGTTGAATCACCTGCGCGCCGGGCTGCTGGCATTTGCCGATGCGATCGGCCCCGAGCACGAACTGATGATGGTCAGCCTCGGACGGCAAGTGCGCGTGCGGCTGCAGCCGACCACCGACCGCAAGAAGTTCAAGGATTCGGCAGCCGGATTGTTCGGTGACGGCGGTGCAACAGTCTTGTCCGACGGCTTGATGGAAATCGACGATCGGTTCATGCGCAAAGCCGAAGACCGATGGCCGGTTTTTGTGATCGTGACAGCGGATGGCGCGGAAGGGAGCGCCGGCGCCAACGAGAAAAAACTCAACGACTGGGTTCGGGCGCTGCCGGCTCGCGACATCGCCGTCCATTCGGTTGTGATCAAGTACCGAGGCGGCGGCCAGCCAGAGATCATCGCCAGCCATGTCACCGAGACCGCGTCCGGGCACTACGACTTCGTCAACACCAGCAATTCGCTGCCGGACAAACTGAAGGCGATCGGCGAACTGATCGCCCGCGACTTTCAGAGTGCCAAGGTGAAGTACGAAGTGACCTTTGCCAGCCCGATGCCGGCCGGCACACCGATCGTGTTGACTGTGCTGCGGCCCGGCGTGAAGTTCGAGGTCACGTCAACCCGTCTGCGCTGAACGCTACTTCTTCGACTCTTGGTAGCGCGCCCCTTTCAGGACACCGGCGAGCGCGTAGTTCGCCTCGTGGCACGCGTACTCGAACATCCGATCGTTGGTGCGGGTCATCGGAATGGATGCGGTCCACGGTTTGGTCCAGGTGTCGGGATCGTCGACGGTGAAGTCGTAACGCAGCGTATCGGCATTCACGCGGGTAAAGCGTTCGACCAGATGCATGTTCGGCGTCGCCCCACGGAAGGTGGCGTGCATCAGGAAATTGGTGGTATCGACCACCAGGGTGTCGCCTTCCCAATGGCCGATTGAATCGCCGGTCAGGAACTGCAGCGATTTCGGGTGATGGCGTGTCCGCGTCAGGTCGACGATTCGCGCGTTGTGAATCATCTCGTTGACAATCGCCACGCGATCCGCGGTTTGAATCAGTTCAACGTTGTTGTTATAGGCGCTCGGCACCATCGGCGGACCTGAATTGAAACCGACGATGCAGCGCTCCGGTAACGGACGTTCTTCCGGATTGTCGAATTTCCCGCGACGTTCCTCGGCGCGCCGCTTCGCCGCCGCCGTCGTATCGGGAATGCGTCCGTCCGGCGGATCGACCACCAGCGACGGCTGCCGCGCGATGCGCGTACCGAAGTCCCACCAGAAGTCGTTGTAGGCCCGCTCCACGTCGGCCGCGGCGCCGCCATCCCGCCGATCTTTGTGGGTGGTCTCGATGCGCTGCTGGGCAAACTCTTCGGCCTCTTCCTCGGAGATGTCCTGCTTGCCGGCAAACGCGCTGGGGCGTTCGAGCGGCGTCAACTGGGCGAAGTCCCAGACGCCTTGCAAATCGGGACGCCCATCCGCCGTGCGGGGAATTTTCTTGCCGGCCTGACCGGCGAGGGTGATCCCGGCAGCGATGACGAACGCGCCGGTGAGTGCAAAGAAGCGCATACGCATGACGGCATCATACGCCTCATTTTTTCCGTCGGTCGACGAATTCGTAATCCGCAATCGATAAACCGCACCGCTGTGAACGCGGTCGTCGCTGGTGTTTTTCTTGCTCGACCGCTGCTATGACGACCCCGACGGAGGTGCTGTCGGCCACGGCCGCACCCGGCGATGCTGCGCGCGCCGGCACTGGCATTCTTGCGCTGTTCGGCGCCACGCTGTTTCTCAGCGCCTTCCTGCTCTTTCTGCTCGAACCGATGATCGCCAAGATGGTGCTGCCGGTCCTCGGCGGCACGCCGATGGTGTGGAATACCTGCGTTCTGTTCTTCCAGGTGATCTTGTTGTCGGGCTACGCCTACGCGCACGGCGCGTCATCGCTGTTTTCCGCGAAACGGCACGCGCTGGTCTATGCGGTGATCCTGGCGGTACCGGTCGTCGTCCTGCCGTTCGCGCTGCAGGGGGCGAGCGAGCCGCCCACCGAAGCCAATCCAATTCCGTGGCTGCTCGGCGTTCTGCTGCGTTCCGTCGGGCTTCCATTCTTCGCGCTCTCGACCAGCGCCTCGCTGCTGCAGAAACTCTTTTCGAAAACCGGTCACAGCGCGGCGCGCGATCCGTACTTCCTTTACGCCGCCAGCAATACCGGCAGCCTGCTGGCGTTGTTGGCATATCCATCGCTGGTCGAACCATCGCTGGCGCTCGGCGCACAAACCCGCGTCTGGGCAATCGGCTACGTGGTATTCGGCGTCATGGCGCTCGGCTGCCTGGTCGTCGCGCTGCGCGCCAGCGCGGTTGCGACTCGCGACTCGCGACCGGTGACTGATGACTCGCAGCTCGCGACCGATGACTGGCAACCCGCGACTGTTGACTCGCGACTTGCGACTTTCGACTTGCGACTCCAGTGGACCCTCCTTGCGCTGATTCCATCGAGCCTGATGCTGGCGGTGACGAGCTACCTCGCAACCGACATCGCCGCCGTGCCACTGATGTGGGTTCTGCCGCTTGGCCTCTACCTGCTGACGTTTGTCGCCGCGTTCGGTTCGGGCTCCGAATGGTGGCGCAGGATGGCCGATCGTCGGCTGCCGATGCTGATGGTCGCACTGGTCGCGTTCATGATCGTCCACGTCACAGGACCAGGATGGCTGGTCGTGCCGGTACACATCGCCGCGTTCACGCTCGGCGCGTTGCTCTGTCACTGCGAGCTCGCCGCGCGGCGGCCGGCACCGGCGCAGCTGACCGAGTTCTATTTCTGGATGTCTTTCGGCGGCATGCTGGGCGGCGTGTTCAACACGTTGATCGCACCGGTGGCGTTCTCGGGCATTCTTGAATATCCGCTGGCGCTACTGGCAGTCTGCTTCGTTCGGACCGGCCTGCGACGCGCCGCCACGACGGTGGCGGATCGAATTTTCGACTGGGCGACGCCGCTGGTGGTCGCAGCGCTGACGGTCGTCATGATCGGACTGGTTCACCGCGCCGGCGCCAGCCCACGCCTGGCCCTTTTCATCCCGGGGCTGATCGTCTTCAGCCAGATGAAGCACGCGTTCCGCTTTGGCGCAAGCCTGACCGCGATGCTGGTCGCCGGCATGTTGACGCCGAACGCGAACGCGGATGGCACAGTGTTGCATCGCGAGCGCACGTTCTTTGGTGTCTACCGGGTGAGCATCGATGCGTCCCACCGCTACCGCACGTTGTTTCACGGCACGACGCTGCACGGCGTCGAGGCACTCGATCCGGCGCGGGCTGGGGAGTCGTTAACCTATTACCATCGCACCGGCCCGTTCGGTCAGGCATTCGAGCGACTGTCACACGCGTCGCACGCGAAAGAGGTTGCGGTCGTCGGGCTTGGCGTCGGCACGCTCGCGGCATATGCGCGCCCGGACCAGCGCTGGACGTTTTATGAAATCGATCCGGCGGTCGAGCGGATCGCGCGCGCTCCGAACGGCTTCACCTTCTTGCGCGACTGCGGCGACCGCTGCAACGTCGTGCTCGGCGACGCGCGGCTCTCGCTGGCGAGAGAATCCGATCGCGCCTTCGGCCTGTTCGTGCTCGACGCCTTCAGTTCCGATTCAATCCCTGTCCACCTGATTACCAGCGAGGCGATCGATCTGTACTTGAAGCGGCTCGCGCCCGACGGCGTGATCGCCGTCCACATTTCGAACCGCCACCTGCGCCTGGCGCCGGTTCTCGGCCGCCTGGCCCTGGCTCACGGCCTGGTGGCGCTCGAACAACGCGACTGGGTCGGCGCCGACATGCGCGACGATGGCAAGGGATCGTCCGACTGGGTGGTGATGGCGCGGTCTCGTTCCGACCTCGGCGCGCTGGTCGACGACCGGCGCTGGCTGCCACCGCCGGTGCCGGCCGACACACCGCTCTGGACCGACGCGTTCTCGAACATCCTCGGAGTATTCGCCTTCGCCAACTGAGGCAACAGAGGGGACGGAGGCACGGGATCAACCCGGAGCGACGGAGAAACGGAGAACGAGAAAGTACTTAACTTGTTTTTCTCCGTTGCCCCGTTGCTCCGTGTTGATCCCGTGTCTCCGTACGCTCCGTTGCGGCCGCCGGTATACTCCGCCGCATGCCCGAGACGACCATCCCCGAAAATGCGCTGCACTCGTTCGTTGACGCCCTCGACAAAGCGAACATTCGCACCGCCAAGCGCTTTCCGGGCGACTCGCCGGCGCGCCAGCCGGTCCACACGGTCTACGGCGGCGCACATCTGTTCAAGGCCGATGCCGCCCAGAAACTCGGCAGCCTCGCGCTGAAATCACTGCAGGACCACGCACCCGACGGCGCCACTCTGGCGCGGGCACTCGATTTGCCGGCTGAACTCGCCGATCGCGTCTATCTACGCGTCGTGGACAAGCTGACCCGCGAACCGGTTGAAGACTTCCGCATCGACTTCGAAGACGGCTTCGGAACGCGGCCAGACGAGGAAGAAGATCGCGTTGCCAGGACGGCAGCGGACGAAGTTGCTGCCGGGATGAAGGCCAGTTCGCTACCGCCGTCGATCGGGATTCGCGTCAAAACGCTCAATGAGGAACTGAAGCGGCGGAGTCTCCGGACGTTCGATCTGTTTCTGACGCGACTGCTCGAGAAGACTGGCGGCGCGTTGCCGGCCAATTTTGTGGTCACGCTCCCGAAAATCACCTCGCCCGAGCAAGTCATGGCGATGACCTCGGCGTGCGACGCGTTCGAATACTGGCGCGACATCGCCAAGGACACGTTGCGCTTCGAGCTGATGATCGAAACACCGCAATCGGTCTTCGCCGCCGACGGGACGATCGCGCTGCCGCGATTGATCGCCGAGGGCAACGGCCGGATCGTCGCGGCGCATTTCGGGACCTACGATTACACCGCCTCGCTGGGCATCACCGCGGCGCATCAACACATGCTCCACCCGGTCTGCGATTTCGCGAAACACGTCATGCAAATCGCCCTGGCCGGCACCGGCATCTGGCTGTCGGACGGTGGGACCAACATCATGCCGATTGGCGCGCGTGAGGTGGTCCATCAGGCGTGGCGACTCCACTCGGCACACGTGCGACACTCGTTGATGACCGGGTTCTATCAGGGCTGGGACCTGCACCCGGCGCAACTGCCGTCTCGCTACGCGACGGTCTATGCGTTCTTCATCGAAGGGCTCGCGGCCGCGTCGGAACGTTTGAACAATTTCGTCCAGAAGGCCGCGCAGGCGACGCTGGTCGGCGACGTCTTCGACGACGCGGCGACCGGTCAGGGCTTGCTGAACTACTTCCTGCGAGCGATGAATTGCGGCGCGATTACCGAGGCCGAGGCCGTGTCGATGAGCGGGCTCACGCTCGAGGAACTGCACTCCCGCTCGTTCCTGAGGATTCTCAACAACCGCCGCACCTGACGTCGGCGAACCACGCTGGCGCCGCGGCGCGTTATGGCACAAAATCAGTCGCATGTCATGAATTGAAATTTATGACATTCAGTGCGACAATCTGACATATGGACGGAGTCAAAACCGCGGTTGGCGCAGGCGGACGCGTGGTGCTGCCGGCGGCTTTCCGTAAAGCGCTCGGCGTCAACATCGGCGACGAGGTGATTCTGACGCTCGAGGAGGACGGCTTGCGAATGACCACGACTGCGATGGCGGTCAAGCGGTCGCAGGCGCTGGTACGGCGTTACGTCAAACGCACGCGCAGCCTGTCAGGCGAATTGCGTCGCGAGCGCCGCCGCGAGGCCGAGCGTGACTGAGTCGGTGCTGGACGCGTCCGCGCTGCTCGCCCTGCTGCAGGACGAACCGGGCAGCGGCGCGGTGGCGGCACGCCTCGACGGTGCGGCAATCAGCGCCGTGAACCTTTCGGAAGTGGTGGCGAAGCTGGCCGATGCCGGCATGCCGGGCGCGGACATTCGGCGGGCGCTCGATCCGTTGGGTCTCGACGTGCGCCAGTTCGACGCGGCGGCCGCGTACGCTTCCGGCCTTCTGCGGCCCGAGACGCGGTCGGCCGGGCTATCGCCTGGCGATCGTGCCTGCCTCGCGCTGGGCAAGGCGCTTGGATGCCCCGTCGTCACCGCCGAACGCTCGTGGAAGCGGCTCGAGGTCGGCGTGGATGTAGTGCTCGTGCGATGACGTAAGAATAGAGAACTGAGAACTGAGAACTGAGAACTGAGAACTGAGAACTGAGAACTGAGAACTCAGAACTCAGAAGTTTGAGGGTATGATGGCGCCCTCTCTTTGAAAGGATGACAATGCTCAAGCGCACCGTGTTGATTTTCGCCGTGACGCTCGCCATCGCCGCGAGCGCGGGGTTGTTCGCACAGGGCGGCGGCAAGTTGACGACCGACGACCTCGTCGAAATCCAACAGCTGTATGCCAAGTACAACTGGACGCTCGACAGCGGCGACTCGCAAGGCTATGCGGCCACGTTCACGCCGGACGGTGTGTTCAACAACAACAACGGGCACGATGCGATCGTCAAGTTCGCCGACGGTTTCCACGCCGGGCTCGGCGCGCACGTCAAGCACTGGAACACCAACCTGATGATCACGCCGTCGCCAACCGGCGCCAACGGCCAGGTGTATCTCGTGCTGGTGGATTATGCGACCAAGCCGCCGTCAATCTTCACGTCGGCCGCCTACAGCGACGAACTGGTGAAGACCGCGCAGGGCTGGCGTTTCAAGAAGCGGCAGACCAAGGGCGACGTCGCGCCTCCGGCTGCAGCTAAGCCGTAGGCTTCGCCTCTTCGATCGCGTAGCCCTCGGCCTCGTAGCCGCCGCGGTAGTCCTTCTCGGTCGGTCTGCGGATTTTCGACTGCGCCACCACGCGGTCGCGCCGCAGACCGACGACATTCTGCAGTCGCGTCCACCCCTTGTCCGAGTTTCTTTCGAGGAAGCTCGCCAGCCCACGATTCAGGTTACTGATCACATTCGGCCCGATCGCATGGTCGAGCATCGCCGCCGTGCACACTTGCACCGTGCCGCAGCCGAGCAGGAAGTAATTCAGCGCGTGCTCGAACGTCGAAATGCCGCCGATCCCCGAAAATTCCTTGTCGGGGAACGCCTGGGTCAGCTGGGACATCTTGGCCAGCGACAACGGCAGAATCGCAGGGCCACCCAACCCGCCGGTTGACACCAGCCCGTCGACATGGACCTCGAACTCCAGCGTTTCCACATCGATCAGCGGCAGCGACGTGAAGGTGTTCGACGACACAATCGCGTCCGCGCCGCCGAGAAACGCGCCGCGCGCCTCAACGACGATGTCGGTGGTTGAGGGAGTCAGCTTCGCCCAGACCGGGATCTTCGCGACTTGCTTGACCACCTTCGTCACGATCGACACGAGCTCTTTGTCCTTCCCGACATTCGAGCCCATATCGGGTCGGTCCATGTGCGGACACGACAGGTTCAGCTCGAGCGCGTCACAGCCCTGCTCCTGGCACGCGGTCGCCAGTTCCTGCCAGTGACGCAATTCGGTATCGTTGCCCGAACCGGCCATGATCGACGCAACCAGCATGTGCTCGGGAAAGCTGCGCTTGATGCGGCCAAGCCGCGGCACCCACCAGTCGAGTGTCTTGTCTGAAATCAGCTCCCAGTTCCAGGACGAGTGCAGCGCCGCGTTCGGCCGCTTCTTCATCGACAGGTGCGCCGAGTCGGCATCCGCCCGAAGGAATTTCGTCTTCGGTCCGAGCACATTCACCACCGGATGAAGGCCGATGGTCTTCGTCACCACGCCGCCCCAGCCTGCCTCGAACGCTCGTAGAATGTTCGACTCCGATTCGGTCGGCGGCGCTGACGACAGCAGAAACGGGTTCTTGAAACGCAGGCCGGTAAAAGTCGTCGACAAATCCGGGGCCATTGGTTACCTCTGGGAACGGCAGAATGTTGCTTCTATCAAACCATAGGGCTGCTCGGTCGCGACAAAGACTTCGTTCGGGTTATCGAGGCCGAACGGCTTCAGATCCACCAGCAGGTGATGGCGGTTCGGCAGCGACAAGGTGATTTCGCTCACGTCCGGACACGCCTCGAGGGCCGCTTCCGCCATCGCTTTCAGTGTGTGCTGAACCGATCGGCTCTGATGACCTGCAAAGGTGTCGACCAGCGCCGCGCGAATCAACCGGCGGACGTCGAAGTCCGCGAAGCCGGCGCGATACGTCCACGACGCCGTCACCGAAGTGGCCAAGATTCGATCCTCGGTATCGGGCAGAGTCGTGTAGGCGTCGCGCGGGAATCCGGAGAACGCCGAGTCGGTCGTCTTCAGGACGATTAAATCGGATAAGCCGGAGACGGTCGTCGTGCGTTCCTGGTCGCGGGTCACGACGCAAGTCCAGTGTTCGCGCCCGGGTTGCATGAAGGCATGATCGGACAGTCGCGTCCATGGCTGTTCGACGGCCGTCAAGCGCGCGGCGGTCACGGCGGTCTTCTCGACGAAGTGATCGGCGAGGCGCCACAGAAACGATTCGACGTGGTCGATCGCGAAACGCCGCGCCAGCGCGTAGACCGTGTTCTTCATCGTATCGGTCGCGACGCATAACGCGTTGTCGCCGTCGTAGACCGGACCGAAGCCGCCTTCGAGCTGCACGTCGATCGTCAAATCGATCAAGTCGTGCGATGGGCGCCGCTTCGCCACTTTGACGAGGCGAACGCGAGCCTTGCCGTACCGATTCCACGCCAGCGTCATGTGCCGCGGTAGGTGCTGTAGCCGTAGGGACTGAGGACCAGCGGAACGTGATAGGTCGCGGCGGTGTCGCGCACGTTGAACGTGATCTTTGCTTCCGGAAAGAACGGGACGCTCATTCCCTGCTCTTTGTGATACGCGCTGAGATTGAAGGTCAGGCGATACGTCCCCGGCACAATCGGTCCGTCGGTCAATCTCGTGACGCGGCCGTTCGCGTCCGTCGTGCTGCGGCCGACCGGGCTCCAATCGTTGGCCTGGCGAATTTCGAGAATGACCGTGACGCCGACGGCCGGAACGCCCTGTGCGATGTCGAGAACGTGCGTCGTGATCATAGTGGCTGGCTCAGTCGTCAATCAGTTTCGCGAGACGCAGTCGCGTGATTTGCCGTTGCTGCTCGGCCGCAGTCTTAAGCTCATCATCAGGATTATTCCTCATCCGGCGCTCCAGCAGCGCGAGCATCTCGTCGCCGGTCTTTCCGGTGGCGCAGACAATGAAGATGTGGCCGAAGCGCGCCTCATAATCGCGATTCAACTCGAGGAACCGCTGCCGCGAATCGTCGTTCACTCCCGCCTGCTCCTGCACCGACCAATCTCCGCGTTCTCCAGTCCCTGCCGAACCTTTCCTTCCCGCCCCTCCTGACCGATCCGCGCCGATCCGCGGATGCGCCGCGAATGCTTCGAGCCAGTCGGACGGACCGAGAACGGCCCAAATCGCATCGGCGGCTGCGGCCATCGCCTCGGCGCTCGCGAACGGGCGTGCTTCGGCCATACGCTGCGACCACCGAGTCGACCCGCAACACCGCTGCAGCTCGCCTACTGCAGCGTTTTCAGACAGCCCGTTCAATGTGACGAGGTTTATGCCGGCCTCCCAAACAACCGCAGGCGTCCGACGCCACCATCCGGAAAAATATTGAACCGGACGTGTGTGATGTCTCGTATCGGGCGGATCTGATCCTCGAATGAATGCCAGGTGTGTGGACTCAGTGGCGTGCGCGACAGCAGTTCGGTCCATGTCGACCCGTCGGTCGACGCATCCAGGCTGCAGGCCCCGGGGGCGTTGCCCTTGAAGTGACGGGTATCGACTTCCACTCGCCGGACCGTACCCTTCGAAGCCAGGCGGACGACCGTCCAGTCGTGGCCGGGACCACGACGCCGCCTGGTTTCCCAGCCATCACCCATGTGCGTAGCATCGCCCGGCATGATCAGGTTGTGCCGCGACCCGAAGAACATGTCGCTGCATTCGACGACCAGTCCGCCATGTTCCGCGGCGGCCAGATCAACGTCGCCGCGCCGCCGCAGCCGATCCCAATCGGCGACAACATCACCGAAAGCGCGCAAGCGCGCCACGCCGCCGTCCGGGAAAATTCGCAGTCGAAGATGCGTGGCGGCTGTCGCGTCCGCGATTCGGAAACGGTTGTGCGTGTCGCCCTTCAAAGCGCTACGCGGCAAGACTTCGCGCCAGGATGTTCCGTCACCGACATCAATCGCGCACGACTCGGGAAAGTTTCCTTTGAAATGGGTCGTCTCGACGTCGACGCCTTGCACCACGCCGCGGACGCCGAGGCGCACGACGCACCAGTCGTGCGACTCCGCGGTCAGGTCGCGGCGCCGCCGGGTTTCCCACCCGTCCATCCACTTCCCGCGATCGGTGTATTCGCCTTCACGCCACTGCGGCGCGGACGGCTTCACGAGATTGTCCTTGGCGGCAAAGAATTCGTCGTTGCAGGCGATCGCCGCAGCGCCGAGGCGCTCCGAGGCGAGATCGAGCAGATCGATAAACGAGTCGGTCATAGCAATTGTCCACACTCCCCGGCAACCAGCGCGCCATCGTCCCATATCCGCTCGCCGCGAAGGAACGTCGCGGTGACGGCTCCGCTCAGGGAGCGGCCCGCATACGGGGTCAGCTTATGGCGTTGCTGCATCCGCTGCGGATCAACGGTGACGCTGCGGACAGGATCCCAAACGACCAGGTCCGCATCCCAGCCTGGCGCGATGCGGCCCTTGCGAGATTCCAGGCCGGCTAGCCGCGCCGGCGCCGCGCTCATCCATCGCGCCAGATCGGATGCGGTGACCCGATTGCCGGTGCACATCGCCGCAAGCGCACATTCGAGCGAGGCGATGCCGCCCCATGCGCGAGCGAAATCACCACGCGGCTTCATCGCGGGTGGCGCCGGCGAGTGGTCGGTGGCAACCAAATCGAGCGCACCCGATCGCAACGCCGCCCACAGCGCCGCGCGATGCGTCGAGCCGCGAATCGGCGGCGCGCACTTGAACTCGGTCGCGCCGTCGGGAATGTCTTCGGCGGCGAAGGTCAAATAATGCGGGCAGGTTTCCGCGGTGATCGCGACGCCGGCGGCCCTGCCGCCGGCGATCACCTCCACGGCCTCGGCGCACGCGACGTGGACAATGTGGACGTGCGTGCCGAACTCACGCGCCAACCGCACCATCATCTCCACCGCTGTCGCCTCGGCGACCGGCGGCCGCGATGCGAGGTAGGGAGCGTAGGTCGTCGTCCCGAATCCGCAATCCGCAAGCAATGTGGGGTTTTCAGCGTGGACGAGAAGGGGAACGCCCCGCCGAGCGAGAATCGGCATCGCGACACGCAGCTCTTCTTCACCGACGTGCTTGAATTCGTCGACACCCGACGGTGTCAGAAAACATTTGAAGCCGCGCACCCCGGCGTCGACCAGCGCATCGAGGTCGTGGGCGTTGCCCGGAACGACGCCGCCCCAGAAGCCGACGTCCACGTGCACGTGGCCGCGCGCCGAGGCGCGCTTCGTGTCGAGAGCTTCCACCGTGGTGGTCGCTGGGATCGAATTGAGCGGCATGTCGACAATTGTCGTGACACCGCCGGCGGCGGCGGCGCGCGTGCCGGTATCGAACCCTTCCCAATCGGTTCGGCCTGGCTCGTTGATGTGGACATGCGTATCGACGATGCCCGGAGAGATCACCCGGCTGCCGAAATCGTACGCGCCGGTCTGCTCGTCGCTGATGCGGACAATCCGGCCGTTCTCGATGTGAATCGACGCTGCCCGCACGCCGTCGGGCAGAACGACCAGCGAACTGCGGAGAATCACACGCTCAGCTTCGCGTCGATCGTTTGAGAAACGATCCGCCGCCTTTGCCACCGACAAACTTTCCGTTTTCGATAATCAGCCGTCCACGCGTCAGCACGGTGTCGGCCGCACCCGTCACCTGCCGTCCCTCGTACGGGTTGTAATCGACGTTCATGTGCAGGGTTTTTGCGGAAAGCGTCATCGTGCGATTGGGGTCGAAGACGACAATGTCGGCGTCGGATCCCGGGGCGATCGTCCCTTTGCGCGGGAACAGTCCGAAGATCTTAGCGGGCGAGGTGGCGGTCAGTTCGACAAACCGATTCATCGAGATGCGTCCCTCGCGGACGCCGCCGTCGTAGACCAGGCTCATGCGGGTTTCGATGCCGGGCGCACCATTCGGGATTTTTGAAAAATCGTGCTCGCCCAGGCGTTTCTCCTTCATGCAGAACGGACAGTGGTCCGTCGAAATGCACTGCAGATCGTTGAACGCCAGACCTCGCCACAACTGCGCCTGTTTCGCCCGGTCGCGCAGCGGCGGGCTCATGACGTACTTCGAGCCGTTGAAATCCGGTTCTTCGTAATTGTCGTAGGACAGAAACAAGTACTGCGGACAGGTTTCGGCGTAGGCGTGCAGACCGCGGTCACGCGCTTCAGTCACCATTTCGAGCGCTTCCGCTGCAGATAGATGGACGATGTAAACCGGAACGTCGGCGATTTCGGCAAGCGCAATCGCGCGGTGGGTCGCTTCCGCTTCGGCACGGGCCGGGCGGGTCAGCGCATGATATTTCGGTGCAGTATGACCGGCTTTCAGCGCGCGCTGCACCAGCACGTCGATCACGTCGCCATTCTCGGCGTGCATGCAGATCGTGCCGCCGTTTTGCCCGGTGCGCAGCAACGCTTTGAAGATGCTGCCATCGTCGAGCATGAAGATGCCCCGATAGGCCATGAACAACTTGAAGGACGTCACGCCCTGCTTGACCAGGGCGTCCATCTCCTGCTCGGTTTGATCGTTCAGGTCGGTCATGATCATGTGGAAGCCATAATCGACAACCGCCTTGCCTTCGGCTTTCTTCATCCACGTTTCCCAGGCGTGATGCAGCGTCTGCCCCTTGTATTGAATCGCGAAGTCGACGATCGACGTGGTACCGCCGAACGCCGCGGCGATCGTGCCGGTCTCGAAATCGTCTGCCGATGTCGCTCCACCAAACGGCATGTCGAGATGGGTGTGCACATCGATGCCGCCTGGCAGAACGAATTTGCCGGCCGCGTCGATGACCTTGTCGGCCTGGAGGTCGAGCGACGTGCCAATCAGCTCAATTCTCTGGTCCTGAATCAACACGTCGCCGCGGTACTGATCGACGGCCGTTATGATGGTTCCGTTCTTGATCAGCGTCCTCATAAGTCGCTTGCCCTTTATTTAGGTAACGCAAAGTTCGCAAAGGGCGCAAAGTGTACCGGAAGCAACAACAGGATACTTAGCGAACTTAGCGAACTTTGCGTTGATCTGACGTGGGTTTCGCACCTAGAACCATCTCGAAATCGTCACCTTCTTGTCCGTATAGAACTCGATCCCGTCTCTGCCGTGCGCCTTCAGATCCCCGAAGAAACTGTCTTTCGCGCCGCCAAACGGGAAGTAAGCCATCGGCGCGGCGACGCCGATGTTGACGCCAACCATCGACGCGGTCGCGTGCTTGGCGAACTCGCGCGCCGCCTTGCCGCTTTGCGTGAAAATCGACGTCGCATTGGCATTGGGGTGCGCCTTCATCAGCGCGATCGCCTCTTCGAGCGACTTGACCGGCGCAATCGCCGCGACCGGACCGAAGATCTCCTCGTTGCCGATCGCCATCCGCGTCGAAACGTCGTCGAACACCGAGGGGCCGACGAAGAAGCCGTTCGGCCGATCGTCGACACGGGTTTTGCGGCCGTCCACCAGCAGTTTCGCGCCCTCGGCGACGCCTCTCTCGATGTAGCCGACCACCCGCTGCTTGTGCTGCGCGCTGATTACCGGCCCCATTGTCACGCCCGGCTGCGCGCCATCGCCAACCTTCAACCCCTCAGCGGCCGCGACCATCCGGTCTCGGGTTTCGCGATGTACGTCACCGACCGGCACCAGGATGCTGCCCGCCAGGCATCGTTCTCCGGCGCAGCCGTAGAAGGATTCCGAAATCACGTCGATCGATCGGTCGAGGTTGGCGTCGGGCATGACGACGACGAAGTTCTTCGCGCCGCCGAGCGCCTGGACGCGCTTGCCGGCGTGGGTGCCGCGCTGATAGACGTGTCTGGCGACCGGAGTCGAACCGACGAACGACACCGCGCGGATGCCGGGGTGATCGCAGATGGCGTTGACGACATCGCGTCCGCCGTTCACCAGGTTGACAACCCCTGGCGGCAAGTCGCAGCGCTGCAGCAAGTCGACCATCGTTCGCTGCGACAGCGGCACCTGCTCCGACGGTTTCAGGATGAACGTGTTACCGGTCGCAATCGCGAACGGCAGGAACCACATCGGCACCATTGCTGGAAAATTGAAGGGCGCAATCGCCGCCACCACGCCGAGCGGCTGTCGCACGACGTGGCAATCGATACCGGTGGCGATGTCCTCGAGCCCCATCCCCTGCATCAGCGACGGTGCGCCGCAAGCCACTTCGACGCACTCGATGCCGCGGCGTACACTGCCGCGCGCTTCGTCCAGTGTCTTACCGTGCTCGGTGGTCACCGTGCGCGCAAGCTCGTCGAAGTGCTGTTCGAGCAGGGCCTTGAATTTATAAAGCACCTGCGCGCGAGCATTGACCGGCGTGTCTCGCCACGCCGGAAACGCGCGGGTTGCCGCCTGCACCGCGGCGTCAACATCGGCTGCCGTCGAGAGCGGTGTGCGGCCGATGACGTCGCCAACCGCCGGATTGTGGACGTCGAAGAAATCGGTGGCGTTGGCTTTCAGCCAGCGGCCGCCGATGAAATTGTCGAGGGTGAGGATGTCGGGGCGTGAAGCGGTCGCCGTGCTGTCTGGCATGTGGGTTCTCCTACCCGAAAGAGCCCATTATGCCCGTTCTGCTATTGCGACAGCAGCACCGGCCGGGCCTCGGTCGCCCAGCCTTCTTCCCAGGTTGGCCGAGCCGTCCGTCTCGCGCCGCCGCGCAGACGATCGAGCAGCGACGAGCCGGCCGGAAACGTCTCGAACAAGTCGAACAGCACGTCGGTCAGTTGGCGCGCGGTGGAGAACAACAGGCCGTTGTCGCCGTGGCGGACGCGTTCGGCGAGGCAGGCACCGTAGTCGAGGGCACACACCGGCACGCCGGCCCCGAACAGGTCGACGACTTTCATCGGAATATCAACGCCCGATGACGAGCGGTGGAGGCAAAGACCCAGGTCCGCGCTGCCGACGATTCGCGGATAGTCTTCGGGATCGAGCCAGCGGGTACGCAGCTGGATGCGCCGCGCCGGCAGACCGGCGAAGCGCCGTTCGAACTCCGCGCGCCGCGCTCCGTCGCCGGTGACCAGAATCACCAGATCCGGGAAACGACGCGACGGTCCGCTTGCTTCCCAACCGCGGATTCGATCCTCCATCTGCAAAACCGCATCGATCACGACGTCGAAGTCTTCGTCCGCAGTCCAACTGGTCGGGCTGACAATGAACCCGACTGGACCGGCGCCGCGGATCCCGAGGCGTGCGAACAACGCCTGCCGGATTTGCTCGCGCGCGGTTCGTTCAACGGGGACGAATGCCGAGGCGGGGCGGTCGTAGAGAACGCGGACCGCCGACAACTTGAAGCGATCGATCAGGAATTTCGAAAATCCGCGCGAGACGCAGAGATGCGCCTCGGCGCCTCGCCCGGCCATCTTTTCGAGCCACCGTCCGAGACGGACCGCGAGATGACGCCGTCCGAGCCGTAGCGCCAGCTGCGAGTATCCGAGGTTGTGCCAGTCGATCACGAATCGGGCGCCGCGCAGCCGCGACACCAGCCAGGCGACGTACAGTGTGGGCAACGCCGGCGGGTTCTGCACCAGCAGGAGATCGAACTTCGGCAGCTGCATTAACGCCAGTGTTAATCGAACGCTCAAGCGTATGCCGTCAATCAGCGCGGCGAGCGCGTAGAGAATCGACGAGCGGCCGGTGCGGGTCCGAAGTTTGGCCTCGGCGATATGGTGGACGGTAACGCGAGGTTCGTCGGTCAGGAATTTCGGCAGCGGCGCGCCGTCGTAGCCAACGAAATCGACGTCGACGCCGCTCGCCGCGAGGGCGTGGGCGTGGTACTGCATGCGGGGACTTCGCCCGAGATCCCCTACGACAACGACGGCAGCGCGCATGTTCAGGATTTGAAGCGGGGGCTCTTCCAATTCTGCGCCGGTCCCTGTGCGTACCGCAAGCCACACGCGTTACACAGTGATCACCGGGACGGCTCGGGCATTTAGGATGCGCTGGCCAGCGCCCGGAACAGGTCGGACTGCTTCATCAGTTCGTCATACCGGCCGTCTGCAACCAGACGTCCGCGATCGAGCACCAGAATGCGATCGCAACGGCGGACGGTCGTCAAACGGTGAGCGATCACGAGGATGGTGCGCTCGCCGCGAACACGGTCGATGGCTTCAGCAATTTCCCGCTCGGTTTGGGTATCAAGCGACGCCGTCGCTTCGTCGAACACCAACACCGCCGGTTCGTCATACAGGGCGCGCGCGATTGCGATGCGCTGACGTTCGCCTCCCGACAGCCGGATACCACGCTCGCCCATCGGCTGGTCCAGCCCGCCAGGGATCGACGCGATCAGCGATTCCAGCCGCGCCCCGGCCACCGCCCGCGCCACGCGTGCAGCGTCGATCTGACGATCGCCGAGCCCGAACGCGATATTGCGGCGCAGCGTATCGTCGATCAGAACGACATCCTGCGGAACGTAGCCGATCTGCGCGTGCCACGCCGACTTCACCGCTGCGAGATCCTGACCATCGACGAAGATCTGCCCGCCACGGGGAGACAACAAACCGAGCATCAGGTCAACGATCGTGCTCTTACCGGCACCGGTCGGCCCGACGATGCCAACCGACGTTCCGCGCGGAATGGTGAACGACACGTGATCGATGGCCGGCGCAGGAGCGCCCTCGTAAATGAAGGAGACGTCGCGGCATTCGATGGAATGTAACAGTGGAGGCAAGTTCGTCGCGACCGCTGGCGCGCGCGGCGTGAGTTCGTGCCAGTCGTGAACCAGCGCGGCAACGTACGGACCGCCAAACCGAAGCATGTTGATGTTCAGAATGACGCGATTAGCCGACGGCACGACCCGGAATCCGGCGTAGGCGAACAAGCTGAGCACCGACAGGGCCTCAGGACCGGAGCGGCCGGCCGTCGTCAACATGCCGACGGCCAGCAGCATCGAGCAGACGAACACGGTTTCAACCCCGAGTCGCAACGTGGTGCTGCCGAGAGCGCGTCGCAGTTTCAGCCGCTCGAGCGCCGCGCGATCGTGCGCGTATCGATCGACAAAGTGCTGCTGTCGGCCCGAGACGACAATCTGCTTGACGGTATCGAGCGACTGCTGCAAATGCGCGATCATCTGCTCGCCGGTCGATCGTTCGCGTTCACCCCAGCGGGTATAGAGCCGTCGAGTGAACCCGAGCGGCACAACCAGCAGCAACAGGATCGCCGCAACCGCCGCGACGGTTTCCGCAGGTGCAGTAAACGCGAGCAGCGTCAGCAACCCCAGCACAACCAGCAACTCGGAAGCGATGTGGACCCCGGCAGCGAGAACATTTTCGACAACCGTATCGACACTGTCTCGTACCGCATGCACCAACGACGACGAGGACCGATGAAAGTGGAAGGCGTACGGCGCATGAAGGTAGCGGGCCAGCAGCGACACCGCGATGCGCGACGCCGTCCGCTGAATGACCCTCTCCTGCGCAACCTGAATCGCCACGAGAAGCAGACTGCGGAGCGCGTAGAATGCTGCAAGCAGGACCGCGAAACGGACCACCGTTCCGTCGCTGGCCGGCGGCGGAAGCCATGCAGTCAACCATGACGTCGTCGACGACGAATTCGCGGTACCGGCCAGCATGCGGACCAGCAGGAAGACGGCGGCGGCGCCGGCGGCTTCGACAACGGCCGCGCCGACAGCCAGGGGAACCAGTCCCAGCCAGAACCAGCGGTCGCGCCGATCGAGAAGTGCCAGCGCCCGGCGAAGGGACTCAATCACCGGAGAGCATGCGTGCCAGCAGGTTCGCGGCGACCCGTCGCCGGTAGTCGGCCGTTGAACGGATGTCGTCGATCGGCGCAATCTCCGAGATGAGCACACGCTGCGATTCGGCGACGTCGACGCCGCGTGCGATCGATTCCTCGGTTTTTGGCAACCGGATCACGGTGGGCGCGACCGATCCGATCGCCAGCCGCGGCTGTTTTCCGACCACGCCGGCGATGACCACCTTGGAAATCGCCTGGGCTGCGCGCGTCCCAACTTTACGAAACCACTGGCGGCCGCTGATCGGCGGAATTTCAAAGGCGACGATCAGTTCGTCGGCCTGGCGGACGGTCTGGCGATAGCCGGTGTAGAAAGCGGTGAACGGAATGCGGCGCGTGCCGGCGGCGCTCTGCAGCACGACGATCGCGTCGGCTGCGGCCAGCACCGGCAGCGTGTCGCCCGCCGGCGAGGCGTTGGCGACATTGCCGCCGATGGTTCCGCGGTTCTGGATTTGGACGCCACCGATCTCGCGCGCCGCGGCAGCCAGCATCGGCAGCCGCTTGCGGACCAGCGGTGAGCGAATCAGGTCGGTGTGCGTTGCCAGCGCACCAATCGTCAACGTATTCCGACGAACCCCAATCCCACGCAATGCAGCGAGCCGCCACAGATTCAGGAATCGCGATTCCTTGAGCGTGCCGAAATTGAGTGAGACATACAGGTCCGTACACCCGGCCAGGGGCGTCAACCGCCCTTCGTCGCGCAGCATCTTCAAGGCGTCGGGGAGCGACTTCGGGTCGAGCAGCGACCGTGAACTGATAGAGGCAGCCATATCACCGCCAAAAGCGAAACCGCAGAGTGCGCCGAGAACGCAAAGACACAGGATCAGTCCTCTTTCAAACCGTTGACGACTCGCAGAATTCCTCCACGCGAAAGGACATTCACGTTGAAGTTCAGTACCAGCCCTGGCTGACAGCCGGTCAAACGCAGGTACGAAAGCATCGGCGCTCGGTGAACCTGGGTCAGACGGACAACCGATTTCACCTCTACAATCACCTGCTTGTTCACAAGGATATCGAGCCGGTACGCGCACTCGACTCGTTCGTCTTCATATTCGAGCGGAATCGGTTTCTGTCGTTCGACGTCGAGGCCATTTCGAATGTTTCCACGGACCGGGTCTGAATGACGACCCACGTGGTTGAAGTGTTTGCCTCAGCGATCTCGGCGTCCTCTGTGGTTTCTGCTCGTAACAGCACGCGATCATGCCCTCCGGACCGATCGATAAATCGCCGAGTACCCGGTACAGCGGCACAGATTCCCGGCTAAACCGGTTCGAATCGCTTCAAGCGAAGGTTTTCGGCCGAGCGCGACCGCTGCCATGATCATTCCCGGCGTGCAGATACCGCACTGCGCGCCGCCGTGTTCGACAAACGCATGCTGCAGCGGATGGCGGCCGCCGAGCCCTTCAATCGTGGTGACGTTGGTGCGATCGGCATGTGCCGCAGGTACCAGGCACGAATTAACCGGAGTCCCGTCGATCAAAACGGTGCATGCACCGCACTCCCCTTCGCCGCACCCTTCCTTCGTGCCGGTCAGCAGACAGTCTTCGCGCAGGACGTCGAGCAAACGCTTCAATGGATGCACGTCGACGCGGCGCCGGCGGCCGTTGACGGTCAGCTGCATGCGCGCAGGATCTTTTCCGGCGTCGCCGGAATCTCGGACAGATCGACGCCGGCGTGGCGCAGCGCGTTGATCACCGCCGGCGCCGGACCATCGATCGGCATCTCGCCGACCCCTTTCGCGCCAAATGGGCCATGCGGATACGGATTCTCGAGAATCACGACATCCATCGGCGGCGTGTCGAGCGTCGTCGGAATGATGTAATTGGTGAGCGACGCGTTGGCCATTCGGCCATCGCGCATCACCACCTCCTCGACGAGCGCGTAGCCGAGACCTTGTGCGCTGCCGCCTTCGATCTGGCCAATCGCCAGCATCGGGTGAATCGCCCGGCCGATTTCATGCACGCTGGTGAAGGCGACTGGCCGCGCTTCGCAGGTGTCACGGTCCAGCTCGATCTCGACGACGTCACACGCCCAACCATAGCTGCCGTACGCGTCGCCGCGGTAGGTATCGTCGCTCCACTCCATCTCCGATGGCCGCTCGTACGACTTGGTAATGGTCAGCGGACCATGGCGGCGCAGGTAGTCTCGCGGCGTCAACCGACCGAGCCGCGCGCGCATCTCCTCGGCGCACCGCTGCAGGATGCGGCCGACGATCATACAGGTGCGTGAAGCGACGGTCGGTCCGCTGTCGGGCACGACCGCGGTATCGGCGGCGTTGACGTCCACGGCATCGTATGGCAACCCCATCGCGTCGGCGACGATTTGCGCCAGCATCGTCCGCGTGCCCTGGCCGATCTCGGTGCTGCCCACCAGGATGTTGACGCCTTTTTTGGTCAACGCCAGCGACGCCTGCGACGCGAGTTTGATTTCGCCGCCGCCGGTGAACCCGGAACCGTGAAAGAACAACGAGAGCCCCAAACCGCGATTGCTGCCTGCGAGCTTTTGGCGGCGCCGCTTGAAATCGGTCCGCTTCACGGCTGCCTTCAGCACCGTCAACGCACTGCAATCCTTGCCGAGTTTCTGGCCGGTTGCAGTCCGGTCACCAGGACGCAGCGCATTGATTTCGCGAATCCGCACCGGATCGATGCCGAGTTCCGCAGCGACCCGGTCCATGTGGACTTCGATCGCGAACTGTGTTTGCGGCGCCCCGAACCCGCGAAACGCTCCGTTCGGCGGCGTGTTGGTCATCGTCGCCCGGCCGCGAATGCGAATGTTGTCGCAGCGGTACGGCCCGCTGGCGTGGATCAAGCCGCGTGATAGCACGACCGCGCTGAGCGTGGCGTAGGCGCCGCCGTCGAGGACGACATCAACCGCCATTGCGATTAACCGCCCGTCGCGTCGCAAGCCGGTACGATGACGAACGATCGCAGGATGACGCTTGGTGGTCGCAATCATGTCTTCGACACGGTCATAAATCAGCTTGACCGGCCGGCCTGATTTGCGGGCCAGCAGCGCCGCGTGGCCGGCGATCATCGACGGATATTCTTCTTTGCCGCCGAAGCCGCCGCCGGTCTCGGTCTGCACGACCCGGACCTTATCGTCAGGCAGCCCGAGCAGGACTCTCAGCGCGCGATGGACGTAGTAGGGACACTGCATCGATCCGTATACGGTGATCACACCGTCGGGTCCAGGCACGGCGATCACACCGTTCGGTTCGATGTAGAGCTGCTCCTGGTGCCCCGTTCGGTATTCGCCCTCGACGACCACGTCCGCGACGGCGAACCCTTCTTCGAGATCACCCTTGTCGATGGTGATGGCCTTGAATGTCTTCGGCGAAGCCTCCGGATCAACAATCGGCGCGCGCTCGCGGTAGGTCACTTCCACCTGGGCATTCGCCAGCGTTTCGCGATCGGCGTGCGCGAGCAGCAGAATCGGCTCGGCGAAATGATGGATTTCGTGCGCCGCCAGACACGGTTGGTCGTCGTCGATCAACGCGACGACGTTTCGGCCGGGAATGTCGCGATGATCGACGACCGTGAAGCCGGCCGTCTCGAATTTCAGCGCAACGGTGTCAATCTCGCCCCGGACAATCGTCGACCGCACGGTTCGGCCGTACAGCATCCCCGGAAATGCCAGATCGTCGATGTAACGGGCGACACCGGTGACCTTGTCCGCTCCTTCTTTGCGAAGCACATTGCGGCCGACGGCGCGGCTCCGTAAGGCCTTGCCCTGAGCCTGTCGAAGGGGCATCGCGCCACATTATCACTCGCCTTCGTTCGATTTGGTCGCGAGCGGTTTAGTGGGGCTGGCTCGGCGCGCGCTCGCGCAGCTGCAGTTCGTGAATCGACCAGAAAAATGTCCGGGCGGTGCCGGTCTGGCGGAGGCGAATCGACCGCGACTGGTTCGCTGGCAACACGAGTTCCAGCCACGGATAGTCGCCGTCGGCGAAGACCGCCCGCGCGAAGTTCGGCAATACCGTGCCGCGAAACAGCGTGCGCGCTCCCGCAGCCTCCACGCCGTCGATTTCGAGCAGCCGCGGATAATCGCCGAAACTTCTGCTTGCCATCTGCAAGCGAATCAGATGCACGTCGCGGGGACGATCGAGCGACAACTCGATCCACTCATCGCCAGCCTGCGGGTGACCGGAAATCCAGCGTGAATCGCCGTCACCGTCGAACAGCTGCGGAAGTCGATCCGCCGAATGCGACGCTCGCGCCTCCACCGCACTCGCAGCGATCGGCACGGTCGCCGCCGGAATCGGCGCATCGAGCGGCGCCAGCACCGCGACCGTGATGTCGCCGAACCGCCGCTGCGCGATTACCTGACTGCCATCATTGGTGATGACATCTTCGAGCGCCTCCGCGACCGAGTGGTCTGGATAAGCCGTGCGATGTACGACGAGGTAGCGGACGCCGATGCCGCGTACCGCGGTGATCGCATCCCGCTGACGATCCACTTCCCGGAACGGCGAGTGACCGCCGCCCAGCCATTGCAAGAGCGGCGTCAAGTAACCGCTGTGGCCGTTAACCACACGATGGCGATGCGAGAGAGTGCGAAACTGGTAGAGAAATTCAGCATTGAAGTCTTCGACGCCGGTCGGCAGCTCGAGCACGCCACCAGCTGGCAGTGTCGCAAGATACGCGTACGCTTCACGTTCGGGTCCGATCGGATCGGCGGGAAATGGCGCAGTCGGCATCGGCGCCGCCCAGCCCTCGTAGGCAATCAGCACTACGAGCACGTAGATCGTCTTCGGCCGGGATGCGATCGCCATACGATCGATGAACCAGGCCGCACCGAACGCAGCCAGCGATGCGACCGCAACCTGGACGACAACCGCCAACCGGGCGACTGCGCGAAGCCCGTCCAAGCCGGGCAGCACGCGCAACAGCAACACGTACGAACCGGGGATGCCGAGGCGGTGTCCCCATGCAGCGGGCTCGGGACCAAGCGACAGCAGAAACGCGACCAGCAGAACAATCGCGTAGGTGACGACGGCGTATTCGCGCCCGCGGACGAACAACGCGAGCAGCGCAAGGCCCATCGCAACCGCACCGAGGAACAGCTCGTGCTCTCCGCGCCCGCTGCCGAGGCCGCTCCACAGTTTCAGTGCCGGTGGCGCACTGAAGTAATCGCCGACGTCGGCGCTCATCGCCACGATGTCACCGCCCGTGCGCTTCAACCCCTGTTGGGCGCGGACGTCGATGTAGCCGCGGACAATCGGCAGCATGACTGCGAGGACCAGGACGGTGGCTGGTGCGGCGCCTCTGATCACTGTCGCGACCGGCAGGCGCGTCCTCAACCACTCCGCAATCGCCACGATCACAAGAGGCACCAGGCCGAAATATGCCATGTACGACGCGGTCGCCGCTTGCAGCACGAAACAGGCGGCACACGCCAGGATGGTGGTCGTGCGCGGCAGCCGGAAATAGCGGTGCAAGGCCCACAGGCAGAGTGGCAGCCAACCGATCATCAGCCACTGCAGATGCGCCAGGTGCGATACGCGAAATGGCTGGCTGGCGTAGATCACTCCGGCAATCAGCGCCGCGTCACGGCGGCCGGTTAGCTGACGCGCAAGCAGGTACTGACCGCCGCCGGCCAGCACGATCGAGCCGAGATACGCCGCGTTGTACGCGAGTACGGCGTTGCCGGTCAGCCATTGAATGGGTGCGGTGAAAACCGCGATGCCCAGCAGGTGGTCGGAATACAGCAGCGTATGCTGATACGGGAAAAAATTCGGCGCGTCCCACACGCCGCGCAGACCGTGGCGCAATCGATCGGCGTCCCATGCAAGCGTCCACGCCGTCAGCAGCGGATCGCCAAGATCGCCGACCAGCGTTCGCGCCGGATGGAGGATTAGCGGATAGGTACTGGCGACGGCGAGCGCGGTGAAGCCGAGCACGACCCAGGCGGCTTCCGCCCGCTTCGACATGACCGGAAATTATAGGGGTTTAAGCGGCGCGACGGTGGTGGCGGCGGATAACCGACGCGACCGCGTGCTGATCGCGGCCAAGCGGTACGCCATCGAGATAGGCGTCGAAAATCGCGGGATGAATATACGACTTCCGGCACACCGCTTTGGTATTTCCCAGTTGCTTCGCGACAACGGTTACCGCGTGAACGATGTTGCGTTTCGCCTCCGCGGTCGACGAGAAGCGAGCCACGCTACACAACTCCCGCGAAGCCAGCAGCGTTCCTGCCCACGTCCGGAAATCTTTCGCGGTGAAGTCTTCTCCACTGATTTCGCGCACGTAAGCGTTGACGTCGGCGGAGTCGATTGCCACGCGCGCACCATCATCGTCCAGGTATTGAAAGAGTTCGTAACCTGGCAAATCACGCAAGGCTTTGACGATGCGTGCCAGACGCGCATCGGAGAGGTCGATCGCGTGCTGAATCCCGCTTTTGCCGCGAAACTCGAAACGCAGCTTCGAACCGTTGACCTTCGCGTGATGGTCGCGCATCGTCGTCAGGCCGACCGAACCGTTCTGTTTGGCGTATTCTTCGTTGCCGACGCGGATCAGTGTTTTCTCGAGCAACCGCACGACGGTAGCGAGCACTTTCGCGCGCGGCAATCCGGTCTTTCGCAAGTCGGCACTGGTGCGTTGTCGAATCCGCGGCAGCGCTCGCGCGAACGTCAGTAGCCGGCTGTATTTCACCTCGTCGCGCACCTGGCGCCATCGCGCGTGGTAGCGATACTGCTTGCGACCACGCGCGTCTCGGCCGGTCGCCTGCAGATGGCCACGAGGATCCGCGCAAATCCAGACGTCGGTCCAGGCCGGCGGAATCGCCAACGACTTGATCCGCTGAAGGATCGTGCGGTCGCCGATGGTTCGTCCGTGGGCATCAACGTAGCGAACGCGATGCTTCGATCCGATCCGCCGAATGCCTGGCGTTCGTTCATCGCTGACGTAGCGGAGGCCGGCGGCGGACGCCGATTCGGGCGGCGGCAGCCTGTCGGCTTTCGCCACGATGGCGCGGATGCGCAGCGACGTGCGCTTGGACGCACGCTGGTCGCGCTTCAGCCGTTGCCACGACGCGGGCAGAGCGGTTCGAGCCATTGCGCTGGGCTAGAGCAAGATGAGTACCGTAAGATTTCACACCGTGACGACGCGAACCGCGGCGGAACTGCGCAGCCTTGCGGACGATTGCGTCCACTGCGGGTTCTGCCTGCCCGCCTGTCCTACATATCTGTTATGGGGCCGCGAGGCCGATTCGCCGCGCGGCCGCATCTATTTGATGAAGGCGGCAATCGAGGGCCGAACGGCTCACGACCACAGCTTCGTCGAACATATCGACTCCTGCCTCGGCTGTATGTCGTGTGTCACAGCCTGCCCATCAGGCGTGCAATACGACCGGCTGATTGAAGCGACGCGTCCGGTCGTCGAAGCGATGGCCTCGCGGTCGCTGCTCGACCGCGCGTACCGGCAACTGCTGTTTGCGGTGTTTCCGTATCCGCGTCGCCTGCGGCCGCTGGCCGCCGGACTGCGAATGTTTCAACGCATCGGCGCACAGCGGCTGCTTCGACGCAGCGGGCTGACGCGACTCTTGCCGAAACGACTCGCCGCGCTCGAGCGTTTGACTCCGACGCTGTCGTCATCGCCGGCGGCCTTGCCGGTGATCGTGAAAGGCGCGGAGCCGGTGCGACGGCGCGTCGGTATGCTCCTAGGCTGCGTTCAACGAGAGTTTTTCCCCGGCGTGAATGCCGCGACGGCGCGAGTGCTGTCGGCCGAAGGCTGTGATGTGCACATTCCGCCGTCGCAGGGCTGCTGTGGGGCGCTGATGCTGCATTCCGGTCTGGCCGACGATGCGGCAGCCGCGGCGCGGCGGCTAATCGATGCCTTCGACGTCTCGCACCTCGATCACATCGTCGTGAATGCAGCTGGTTGCGGGTCGGCCATGAAAGAGTACGGCGACCTGCTGCGAAACGACCCCGACTACGCCGAACGGGCACGGGAATTCGCCGCAAAGTGCGTCGACGTGTCGGAACTGGTCGCCGCTCTCGAGCCGCGCGCCAGACGGAACGAGCTGCCATGGACAGTCGCGTATCACGACGCCTGTCATCTGCAACACGCACAGCGCGTCAAGACAGCGCCCCGACAGGTTCTCGCCACGATCCCTGGCGTGAAAGTGAAGGAAATCGGCGAGTCGGAGATTTGCTGTGGGTCTGCTGGTGTGTACAACCTACTCGAACCCGACGCCGCCGACGCGTTGCGCGACCGCAAGGTCAGGCACCTCCTCGCAACCGGATGCGATGTGCTGGTGTCGTCAAATCCCGGATGTTTGATGCAGATGCGGTCTGGCCTGGAAGCAGCCGGCCGTCCGATGCGGATCCTGCACTTCGTGGAACTACTCGACGCAGCGATTGGCAAACACCCCTGACGGATCGAATGCCCGCCTGATCGATTGCATCAGCGCCGCCGCATCGCCGGGTACGTCCGGCCGACTGATTGCACGATCCGCGCGTAACACCACGATCGAGGCTCTGCCCCTGTTCACGTCGTTGCGAAGGACTGAAATGGCGCGCGAGCGGGCGTCGGCGTCTCCCTCGAGACGAACCAACAGGACACCGAGGCCGCCGCGTCCGACCATTTCCAACGGCATGTCGCCGGCGGCGCGACTGACCGCTCCAAGCACGGCATCGAGATCGGCCGGAAGCATCGCAATCTTGACGACCGAGCCTTCGCCCAGCCAGGGGCGTTGCAGATGGGCGCGCCATTCGTGCGCTTCCTCGCCGCCATCGACGATTCGCGCCGCGCCGCCTCCCGACGGTGCCAGAGCGGCGGCCGCAGCACTCTGAGCCTCGACCGAAGCGGGCGTCGATTCGAATCGGATCAGTACGCGGAGTGGCGGTGACTGCACTTCAACGGCGGTCGGCGTCAGGTGACTGCCGTTCAACGCTGCCATGAGCGATCCGACGGGTGCGCTGGACGGCAGATCGATGATGACGGTCCGAGATGCAGGGGCGAGCGGGTACAGCTTGAAAGTCGCACTGGTGATCAGTGCGAGCGATCCGAACGATCCGGTCATCAGGCGCGCCAGATCGTAACCGGCGACATTTTTGACGACGATGCCGCCGGCTTTGGCGCGCACACCGTCGGCGCGCGCGATTTCGATGCCGATGATCAGGTCGCGCGGCGTACCGTAACGATGCCGCCGCGGCCCGGCGTCATTGGTCGCGACAATTCCGCCGATCGTCGCGCGATCACTCCAGGGCGGATCGAGCGGTAACCACTGACCGTGCCGCGCCAACTCGCGATTGACATCATCGAGCCGCGCGCCCGCTTCGACCGTGGCGGTCAGATCGCCATGCCGATGAGCAACCACGCGATTGAGCGACAGCGTCGACAGCACCACGGCGGGCGCCGCCGGACTGGACCCCCACCCGCTTTTGGTTCCGCCACCGCAAATCGCCACCCGGCGCCGTTCAGCGACACACTGCGCCAACAACGCGGCGGCGGCGTCTGCCGTGGGCGGCGAGGTCGTCACCACCGTTCGGCAACTCCCATCTGCTCGGCCGGATGCTGCCGGTAGGCGCCCGGCACTTCGCCGCACAGCCGCGGAGTCGGAAACACCTTTCCGGGATTGCAGATGCCGGACGGATCGAACGCACACCGAACCAACTGCATCGTGTCGAGGTCCGCTGCGGTGAACATCTTGGGCATTTGATGCGCTTTGTCGGCGCCGACGCCGTGTTCGCCGGTGATTGATCCGCCGGCTTCGATGCAGTATGTCAGGATCTCGGCGGCGACCTGTTCCGCAAGTTCGCCCTGGCCCGGCACCGTCTCGTCGTAGCACACCAGCGGATGCAGGTTGCCGTCGCCAGCATGGAATACATTGCCGATCCGCAGACCGGAACGATGTTCGAGATCGCGGATTCGCCGCAGCACCCCGGGCAGGGTGGTTCGCGGAATCACTCCATCCTGAACGTAATAGTTGGGCGACACGCGTCCCATCGCCGCAAACGCGGCCTTGCGTCCCTTCCAAATCCGCGTACGATCGTCGTTGTTCCTGGCGATCAGCAAATCTGTCGTGTGGTGATCGCGGCAGATCCGCTCCACTTGCTGAAAGAGCTCGTCGACTTCGATCGCCGGACCATCCAGTTCGACGATCAGCACGGCTTCCGCCTGGGGAAATCCAGGATGGACCGCGGCTTCCGCTGCTTCGAGTGTCAAGCGGTCCATCATCTCGATCGCCGCCGGAATAATTCCCGCGGCAATGATCGCCGATACGACGTCGCCGGCCTGATCGGTGGACGAGAAGGCCGCCAACAACGTGCGAACCGCTTCGGGCACGCGGAGCAACCGCAAGGTCGCCTTGGTCACGACTGCCAGCGTCCCTTCCGATCCGATGATGACGCCAAGCAGGTCGAGGCCGGGCGTGTCGAGCGCCACACCGCCAATCTGCACGAGTTCCCCATTCGGGAGTACAGCCTCCACGCCGAGCACGTGGTGGACGGTAAAGCCGTACTTCAAGCAGTGCGCGCCGCCGGAATTTTCGGCAACGTTGCCGCCGATCGAGCAGATCAGCTGACTGGATGGGTCGGGTGCATAGTAGAGACCGTGTGGTGCAACCGCGCGCGTGACGTCGAGGTTGATCACGCCGGGTTCCACGGTGATGCGCTGATTCGGGATATCGATTTCGAGAATCCGATTCAGCCGCGTCAACACGATCAGAACGCCTTCGGGATGCGGTAAAGCGCCACCCGACAGCCCGGTGCCGTGTCCTCTCGCGACGAACGGCACGCCGTGGCGATGACAGGCTCGCACCACGGCCTGTACTTGTTCGGCACTCGACGGAAATACCACCAAGGCCGGCCGCGAGCGCAGCCGCGCGAGCCCGTCCGATTCGAACGGCAGCAGTTCGCTCGGTTCGCGCAGCACGCTGTCGACGCCGACCGCGCCGACGATTTCGTCGATCAGGCTCTGGTTCATCAGCTCGTTAGCTCGTTGCTCGCCACTCGTTGCTCGTCAACTCGACCGGGCGAAACGGAGGATACGGAGACACGGGATCAACTCCGTGTTGATCCCGTGTCTCCGTATCCTCCGTTTCGCTCGTGCGCCAATTCACCAATTCTGCATCGCGCCTTCGAATAAGCGTGCCAGGTCTTCGGGGGTGGCTGGTCGTGGTGACAACTTCGTGACGCGGTGCTGCGGCATCGTTCCTTCAACCAGCGCGGGGATGTCCGACGCGGAATAGCCGATCGCACGGAGACCATTCGGCGTGTTGAGACGCTGCATGAACCAGGTAATGCGGTCGGCCAGAATCTGTCCGGCGTCCGCTGCGTGTGCGTTCGACACGTCGGCGCCAAGCGCCTCGGCGGCCTGCAAATGACGGTCGGGATTGGCGCTCGCCGTGAAACGGAACACGGCCGGGGCATTGAGAATCACCGAAAACCCGTGCGGGATCAGTGGATGGTCGATCGCATAGCCGGGGGTTTGGTACGCCTTGAGATGCCCGGATACGGGGTACGACATGCCATGGGGCAAATGGACACCGGCATTTCCAAACCCGACGCCGGCGTACGCCGCCGCCAGGATCATATTGGCCCGCGCTTCGTCATCGCCCGGATCGTCAACCGCCCGGACGATGTACTTCGCCACCATTCGCAGCGACTGCATCGACCAGATGTCGCTGATCGGATTCGATCCCTGGTAGGCCGGTCGAACCGCCGGCCGATCGGGACGCGGCCGATCGGTGTAGGGCATCGCGGTAAACGATTCGACGGCGTGACTGAGAATATCGAGTCCGCTCGACGCCGCGACCTGCGGCGGCATCGTGCGGGTGTTGTCGGGATCGAGCAACCCGAGCGTCGGCTTCAAACGGCGGCTGGCAATGCCGGTTTTCGCATGGATCCGTGTCAGGTCGAAGATGCTGACGCCAGTGGTTTCGCTTCCCGTGCCGGCGGTCGTGGGAATCGCGATCAGCGGCTTCAACGGGCCTGGCACGGGCAGCGCTTTGCCGATCGGCGCGTTTGCGTAGTCGAGAAAATCTTCGGGCGGATACGTCGTGTAGAGGTTCACCGCTTTCGCGGTGTCGATCGTCGAGCCGCCGCCAACCGCGACAAACCCGTCGTAAGCGCCCTGGTTTGCGAAGTGAATGGCGTCGCGGAAGGATTCATCGGTCGGCTCTACCCGAACGCGGTCGTAAACCGTCGCCTTGATGCCAGCCCCATCCAACGATTCGAGGGTGGTGCGAACCGGGGCGAGCGGTGCGATGTTGCCGTCGGTGAGCACCAACGCGTGACGAACGCCCAGGTCGGCCAGATCCATCCCGCACTCGCGGGTGACGCCTGGGCCGAACCGGACGTTCGACACCGCCATTTCGAAGGCAAATTCGTTCCGTGGATCGCGGCTCATGCCGCGAATTCTACGTTACTTCTTCGGCTTGATCTCGAGCGCGTTCGCCATGTCCTTGACGCCCGGCGCATTCTTCACGATCTGCGAGACGCGGTCTTTCTCGGCCGCCGACGCGACAGTGCCCTTCACCGTCACCACGCCGTTGTTCACGTCGAAGTCGATGTCGTGGTCTTTCAGTTCCTGATCTTCCGAGATCATGTTCTTGAGCCGCGTCTTGATGCCGCCGTCCAGGTCGTCCGCGATCTTGTCGTTCATCCCCTTGATCGTCACTTCGTTCAGCACCCGGCCGGATGTGCCGACCGCTGCCGACGCCACGTCTTCGGCACGCTGCTTATCGGTCGCCTGATCGACAGTGCCTTTCAGATGCGCGATGTGCGCGTCTTTGTCCCAGTCAACCTTGACGTCGTTCAGCTGCGCGTCTTTGAGCGCCTTCGAAATCTGATTCTCAGGATCTGGCGCACGGTTGCATCCTGCCGCGCCGAGCGCGAGAACCATCGCCAGCGCTGAGCCGTATCGAGTGATGAGTCGCATAGTCCTACCTCCACTCATCACCTAGCAAAACTCATGAACTCGGCCATACTCGCTCGCCGGTAATCAGTCGCACGCGACGCTGTTGAGTAAAGTACGACCATGCCCACTCCGTCATCACCACGATCCGGTTGCGAAAACCGATGAGCCAGAAGATGTGCAAGAAAACCCAGAACAGCCATCCGAACACGCCGGAAATGTGTAGCCCGAATACATCGCCGACCGCCGCGTTGCGACCAATCGTGGCCATCGTGCCGTAGTCTCGGTACTGAAACGGCGTCTGCGCGTGGCCGCGAATTACCCGACGAATATTCGCGGCCGCGTGCGCGCCCTGCTGCATCGCCACCTGGGCTACACCGGGAAGCAGTTTGCCGTTTTCGGAGAATGCGCACAGGTCGCCGACGACGTACACCTGCGGATGCTCGGCGAGCGCAAGTGTCGGCTGCGTCGTGACACGGCCGACGCGGTCCAGGGGAACGTTGAGCGATTTGGCGAGTGGTGATGCAGCGACGCCGGCCGCCCACAACACCGTCTGCGCCGCAATCGCTTCGCCACCGACAACGACGCCGTTGTCGTCAATCTGCGAGACCGTTTTCCCGCTAATCACTTCAACGCCCAGTTTCTCCAGCGACTGGCGGGCCCGCCCGCGCAGCGTTTCGGGAAAAGTGCCCAGGACATCCGGTCCGCCTTCCACCAACAGGATCCGCGCGGACTCGGGCCGGATACTGCGAAAATCCTGCGGCAGCGACTGCCGCGCGATTTCAGCGAGCGCGCCGGCAAGTTCGACGCCGGTCGGTCCAGCACCGACGATCACGAAGGTCAGGAGCCGGCGGCGCTGGTCGGCATCGGGTTCACGTTCCGCCGCCTCGTAGGCCAGCAGCACGCGCCGCCGAATCTCGAGCGCATCGTCCAACGTTTTCAGTCCTGGAGCGCGAGCGGCCCATTCGGGATGACCGAAGTAGGAATGGGCGGCGCCGGATGCAACAATCAGAAAGTCGTAACTGATCTCGCCGCGATCGGTGACAACGACATGCCGCGGTGCATCAATCGACCGCACGTCGGCCAGCAGCACCTGGACGTTCTTCTGTTTGCGCAGAATCCAGCGAATCGGCGAGGCGATGTCGCCCGGCGACAGCGCCGCAGTCGCCACTTGATAGAGCAGCGGCTGGAACAGGTGGTAGTTGTGGCGATCGAGCAGCGTCACGCGAACGTCCGCGCCCGCGAACCCGCGCGCCGCATCCAGACCGGCAAACCCGCCACCAACGATCACAATGTGCGGAACCATGTCGTTACTCGTTGCTCGTCGCTCGGTTTTCTTAATTCTTCCTTCTTAATTCTTCCTTTTGCTATCGTACTGCCATGGCCTCTCCCTCCAAACCCGAACCGATCTTCGGGGGTTCGACGACCGTTGTTGAAACCGCCTGCCCGCTCGATTGTCCCGACGCTTGCAGCCTGGCAGTCACCGTGCACCAGGGAAAGCTCGTCGCCCTCGACGGCACGCACAAGAATCCAGTGACCGACGGCTACATCTGCGCGAAAGTACGTCGTTTTGGTGAGCGAGTGTACGGCCCCGATCGACTGCTCTACCCGGCGGTGCGAGTCGGACGGAAGGGTCTAGGCCAGTTCAAGCGAGTGACATGGGGCGAAGCACTCGAGTTGGTCGCCGATCGGTTCCGGCAAGCGAAGCAAGAAGCCGGCGGAGCCTCGATTCTTCCGTACTCCTACGGCGGGTCGAACGGGTTGCTGACACAAGACAACATCGACGCACAGCTCTGGCGGCGCTTCGGAACGTCGCGGCTTGCACGAACCGTTTGTGCGGCGCCGACTGGCGCCGCCAACATGGCGCTCTACGGCAAGATGGCATCGATCACCTATCAGGATTATCCCGAAGCGAAACTGATCATCCTCTGGGGCGTGAATCCTTCGGCGTCGGGCATTCACCTGATCCCGTTCGTGCGTGAAGCGCAAAAACGCGGTGCGAAGCTGGTGGTGATCGACCCCCGCTCCACCCAGCAGTCGAGGAGCGCCGACCTGCATCTCGCCGTCAGAACCGGCACGGATGTCGTCGTCGCCCTTGCTATCCATCGTCACCTGTTCGAAGAGGGATTTGCCGATCAGGCATTTCTGGCGGCGCACACCAAAAACGCGGCGAAGTTGCGCGACCGGGCGAGCGAATGGACGTTCGACCGTGCCGCCGAAGTGGCAGGGGTTGACGCCGGAGCGCTCCGCGAGGTGGCCGAGCTATATGCGAAAAGTTCGCCCGCATTAATCCGCTGCGGATGGGGCCTCGAGCGAAACCGGAACGGCGGCAACGCGGCCATGGCGGTTCTCGCGCTGCCGACGGTTGGCGGCAAGTTCGGCGTGCGCGGTGGCGGCTATTCGATGAGCAACTCGGCGTCCTGGGACATCACCCGTCCGTGGATCGCCGCCGACGAACCCGGCACCCGACTGGTGAACATGAATCACCTCGGACGGGCATTGACCGAATATGACGATCCACCGGTCAAAGTGCTGTTCGTCTACAACTGCAATCCAGCGGCAACGGTTCCCGACCAGCGTCGGATCCTCCATGGCCTCGAGCGCGAGGATCTCTTCACGGTCGTGTTCGAGCAGGTGATGACAGACACGGCGTTCTACGCCGACGTCGTCCTGCCAAACACGACGTTCCTCGAAGGCTACGACGTGGCCAAGGCCTACGGACCGATTCATCTCGAGCTCGGCCGCCCGGTGATCGACGCGGTAGGTGAAGCACGATCGAACGCCGACGTGTTCGGCGAGTTGGCAGATCGTCTCGGCTTGATCAACGACGACGAACCGAAAGGCGAGCTCGATTTGATGCTGCACGTGCTCGATCACCTGCCGGGCCGCATCGGCGACGACCTGCGCGCCGGCAACGCTGCTACCCCTCCGTTCGGCGTCGCGCCGGTGCAGTTCGTCGACGTGTTTCCGAAAACTGCCGATCGCAAGGTGGACCTGTTCCCCGACGAGCTCGAACGAAGCGCACCGATGGGTCTCTATCGATTCCAGCCGGATCCAGCAACCGACCAGTATCCGCTTGCGCTGATTTCGCCGTCGAGCGAGCGGACCATCAGCTCGACGCTTGGAGAACTGCCACGCTCGGACGTCAAGCTGACGATGCACCCCGACGACGCATTGGCGCGCGGGTTGGCGGATGGCGACATGGTGCGGATCTTCAACGAACTCGGCGAAGTGCACTGTCCACTCGCGGTCTTTCCGACGATTCGCCCTGGCATCGTCAGTCTGCCGAAAGGGATTTGGCGGCGCACCACGCGCAACAGCTTTACGGGAACGGCGCTGGTCCCCGACACGCTCACCGATATCGCCGGCGGCGCCTGCTTCAACGACGCGCGGGTGCAGGTCGCTTCGTTGGCGAGAGCATAGTGAATCTCGCGAACCTCGCGAACCCGGCGAACCTCGTTCTACTGCGGTCGCTTGAACAGTCCGCCGTAGACCGCCTTGCCGAGAATATGCCCCTGGATCGCTTTCATCACGTTCGCCCGCGTTTCGAACGCGTCGGCTGACGGCTGCACGTCGAGTTTTGTATCGAGCGCATAGAGCTCGAACATATAGTGATGCTGCGGGCCGTTGGCCGGAGCGCCAGGGCCGCGGTAAACCTGCCCGGTCGCACTGATTTGATAGCTGCCATCCGGAAGCTGTGCGCCCTTGGCGACGCCTTCCGGCAATCCGGTTGACGTGCCGGGGATGTTCCACACCACCCAGTGCGCCTGATCGTCGGTCGTCTTGTTGCGTGCCACTTCCATGTCGTGCATGTGCAGAAAGAACGACTGCGTGCCCGACGGCACGTTGGTCCAGGTGATCGCCGGCGAGGTGCCTTCACCCGGTGCGGCGCCGGGAGCGGCCTGCGAGTATTTCACCGGAATCTGGCCGCCATCGGGAAATGCCGCGATTGCCATCGTGAGCGGCGGCGCGGCCGGCGCACCGCCGGCGCGTTGTCCGGCGCCGCCTTGAGCGCTGAGCGCCGCTACGGCCAGTATCGCCATCACTGCCATCATCGAAAATCGTCCTGCACACATGAGTGCCTCCTGAACGGGTTCCGATTCTACGATGGATGGCGGATGTTCTCTTTGCGTCCTTTGCGAACTCAGCGTTTTGTTCGTTTCGTGCTCGAGGCTCGTGGATTCGTACGCTAAAAGCCAAAAAAGAACAACAGGTCGGCACCGCTGCCAGCCTGCCGTTGGAACAACTGCGTCTGGGTCGACGAGCCCTGCAACACGTTGGTGCGGAGACGAAGCCATTTCGTGAGTTCGTATTCCAGGATGAAATTCGTCTGCGCCTGATCGCCGATGCCCTGCTGCACGCTGACGAACAGATTCTGGCCGATCTGCTGGCCGATCGTTACGGACGCGGTGCCACCATCTTCCGGCGCCAGATTCAGCTGGAAGGTATCAACGCCGAGCGCGCTACCGATCGACTGCGTCAACTGTCCGGCCGCCGCGCCGAGCGCTAGTCCCTGGGCTTGCTGTGCCAGCGATATCTGCGCGCCCTCGCCGAGCTGATTGATCGGCTGATTGAACACAATCAGCGACAGGATGTCCGCTTCATCGAGCGGCGGCGCGCTGGTCAGCGCGATTTCCGGCCGCTCCAACGTGCCGCGCACGTTGACATTGGCGACGACCGCCTGAATGGTCCGCTGGGTTCGCAGATCGAGCGCTGGATTGATGCCGTCGGTCCCCTGGAAGCGAACGCGACCATCGCGCAGGATCTCGAACCGTCGTCCCCGAAAATCGTAATTGCCGCGAATCGTGGTGACGTCGCCGTAGATGCGCGGCTGGTCCCACGGCGCCTTGTGCACCGTCAGATCGCCGCCGAGCGTGACGTTCAACGAGCCCAGTCCGATCGGCGTGCCCGGCGATCTCAGGTCGCTGGCCTTGATCACCAGGTCGTTCGGGACCCTGACGCGAACGAAGGCGTAGAGCTGATCGAAGACGCTGGCGGCGGGTGCGGTCGTCTGTCCGGCAGTGTCGAGCGGCCGGGTTTCGAACTCGGTCGCCTTGGTCGCGTAGGCGGACGTGCCGACCTGCGCGAGAATCGGATCAAGGTTCACGACGCCGGTCGACACGCCGAGTTCGCCTTCGATCCGCGGCGCGTTCAGCTGGCCGGCGATCTGCAGCTTGCTGTTGACGCGCAGGTTGCCCATCTTGTTGTCGATCACTTTGAAATCGTCTGCCGTGATCGCAATCGATACATCGCCGCCTTCACGCTCCTGGATCGGCAGATCGCCGTGGATCGTCATCGGCGACTTGTGGTTGTCGAGGACGCGGATTTCCTCGATATGGACTTTGTCGGGCTGCAGATCGATCCGGCCGCTGAGATCGGTGTAGTTAACGCCGGTCGGCTCGACAGTGAACGCGCCGTTCTGAACGGTCACGTTGCCGTCCGGCCGCGGATCGCCAACCGCGCCCTTGACATCGAGCTTCGCCTGCACCGTTCCCGTCACATCTTTCAGAGCGGTCGTGAACCCCTGCACCAGACCGAGATCGATCGGGCTGCTGTCGACATGCAGGTCGTAATCCTTCTTGCGCGCGTCGGTCGAAACCGGCGCATAACCCTTGACGGTCAACCAGGTGGCCGGGTTCTGCTGCAACCGCGCATCGACGTCCACACCGTTCGAGGCGTAGATCGCGGTCCCGCCGAAGCTGTCGTACTTGAACTGGCGGAACCCACCGTGCTCGACCGTAAACTTGGCGTCGACCGATGGCGCCTCTTTCGCCCCGGTGACTGTCGCCGAGGCGTTGAGCCGACCGGTCAGTTGCGGCTCACGCAACAGCAACGCGTCAACCGTGGCCACGTCGATGTTGTTCGCTGTGACGTTCAACGAGTCGCCTGGCCGGCCGAATCGACCGTCGGCAGTGATCTCCTGGTCTCCATTCACCAGCCGAAGGCCAGTAACAGACACCGCTTCGCTGGCGTAGTTGATGGTGGCCGAACTGCCGGCCGCCGTTTGCCACTGCACACCCTTGGACTGCAAACCGAGCGACGTGAGATGGACTTCCTGATGATCGGGATGGAGCAACAGATTGCCGGAGGCCGCCATCGACCGTTGCGGCTGCTTCGCGGTCGCTTCAAAGTTGACCTGCTTGTTGGTGTACTCGGTCTTGGCGGTCAGCTCGTTGATGTTCTGCCCGCCGATCGACACAAACGTGGCGTGGGTGTTGGCGGACACCGCAGCCCGCTCGACGTCGAGATCGGGAATCGTGGCTGTGAAATCGGTCGATGCGGTGAGTGCGCCGTTCTCTTCATACTTGACGCCATCGCCAGTCAGATTTCCGGCTGCTTTCAGCTCGGAACGGTTGCCGGTGATCGTTGCGTCGACCTTGGCGATGCCGGTCAGCGGCACGTCGACGAGTTTTCCGATCGTTTCAAGACTCGGGCTGTCGGCATGCAGCGTGAGGTTGGACTTCCCGGTTTGGTTGAGCGCGAGCGTCCCTGACGCGGCGACATTGAGATCGCGGCCGGTAATTTCCAGTGAGCGGATTTCACCAGACGAGTCGCGGTAGTCTGCGTCGAGCGCCGCTTTGGTGATCTGCAAACCCCCGATATTCGATGGATCGAGGCTGACCCGCGCCGTCGCGGTCACTGAATCGGGCGTGACGCCATGCGAGACTGCGGCGAGCGTCGCATCGATGTCAAGATTGCCGGCGACCGTTCCCTTCAGCTGCGGCTTTCCACTCAGCGCCGCCGGATCGAAGCCGTCGAACGTCCCGTTCGCTTTGACGTGCGCCGTGTCGTCGGCCAACGCCACGTCGAACGTCAGCGCCGGAATCGCACCGCCGAGCAGGGTCGTATCGGTCAGCGTGCCGTTTGCGCTGACGCCAAGCCGTTGTGGATCCGTGCCGCGGCCCTTGGCCACAACATGGCCGTTGATCGAGCTACGATAGCGCTCTTCGGCGAGAGGCGCCACCTTGAACGCACGACCGAGACGCTCGAGATCGAGGTCGCTGACCGTCGCGTCCACCGCATACGCCACTTCGTCGCCATTCACTGAGAACTCGACGGTGCTTGCTTCAGCGATCTTTGCGCCCGCGATCGTCGACGCGTGGAAGCGGGCGTCGCCGTTGAGCGTGGGCCTCGACTGCATCACGCGGCCGGCAACGTGATAGTCGGCGTCGACGTTGGTGTCGGCTGGAGGGATGTTGAGATTGCGCGGCAACCGGCGAAGATCGACGTTGAGAATCCGGCCTCGCAGATCAAAGTCGATCGGTTGCGACCGATCACCCGGTTTCGAGAAATCGGGAAGCACAACCCGGCCGCTGGCGGTAGCCCCGGCGCCGTAGGCCGACGCCTTGCCATCGAGGTCGACGCGGCGGCCGGCAATCTTTGCCTTGACGTTGAGCGGTCCGGCGACAAATCCGGCAGCTGCCAGGTGCTTGGACGAGACCGCGAGCTCGCCGCGCAGCGAACTCACATCAGCGAACGACTCGCCGCGAACATTGACGGTGGCGTCCGCGGTGATGTCGCTCTTCTGCCTCGGGTCGTTCACAATCGGTGCGAGATTCAGGTTGCGAACCGACAGCGTGCCGGCGACTGATTGGCCAGGCGCCTCGACGTCGGCCACCATCTTTCCGCTCAAGGCTCCCGCGGACGAGCGGCCATTCATCTCGATACCGAGCTGGTTGAGCGGGCCGGAAAGCTTGACGTCGAACGCCGGTTGCAAATCGATGCCGGACAGCGCCGGTAGCAAGCGGGCAATCTCCGGAATGGTCAGCTTGTCGGAAGACAGCTGCAGGTTGAACACCGGCTTGGTGAGGTAATTTTGAATCGCCCCTTTGAACGACAACGACGTTTCGGCGGTCCGCAACGCCAGCTTGTCGAAATACACGGTGTCGTCCTTCACCGAAACGGCGCCGCTCAGCGCATTCAGCGCCAGCGCCGGTTCCGACCCGCGGAACGATACGTTGGTAATCTCGATCGAATAGTGGACCGGTTGGTACTTGAACGCGATCCTGGCGTCGAGGTGGTCGAAGCGCTTCGGCACGTTGACACCGGACGTGCCAACCGGTTGATCGACGACAACCGAGCCGCCGTTGATGCCAATCTGGTCAATCGAGATCGGTTTTTCCGGACCGCTGCGGTCCGCTTCGGATTCCTGTTTCTTGATCAGCCGGCTGAGCGTCCAGGTGTCGCCGTCGCGCCGCAGATAGATCACCGGCTTGTCCAGGCGGATGCTGTCGACCGAGAGCCCGCGAGTCAGCAATTGAAACACGTTGTAGTCGAGGCCGAGATCCTTGACCGCGACCAACTGCTCGCCGTTCATCGACACGCCGATGTTTTCCATCTCGACGCCGAAAAACAAGTTGCCGCCGAGCCGCTCGATCGACAGCGTGCCGTTCAAATAGCTGTTCGCCGAACGCACGATGTAGCCACGCAGCCAGTTCTTGAACCACGCCGTCTGCGACACGATCACCGCTGCCGCGGTCGCGCCGACCATCAGCGTCAAGACAATCACCAGCACGTGAACCAACCGCCGTGCGATCCGCATTACGAGAATCCTTCTGCTCGTCACTCGTCACTCGTTGCTCGTTGCTCGTTGCTCGTCCCCAGTCCCCCGTCCCCTAATTCCTAATTCCTAATTCCTGCATCAGAAAGCTTGTCCGATCGAGAAGTGGAGCCGCCAGCGGCGCGTCTGCTCGCTGCCGTTCACCAGCAGGCCAGGGATCGGATTCAGCTGATAGCCAAAATCAAAGCGGATTGGGCCGATCGGCGTCCCGTAGCGAAGCCCGGGACCGATTGCGTAGCGCAGGTCGTTCAGCTTGATTCCCCAACTCTCGGCCCACACGTTGCCGGCGTCGAGAAAGAACACGCCTCCTAGCTTGCCGCGCAGTGCTGCACGCAATTCCGCACTTGCGGCCAGCATGCTGTCGCCGCCGTACGGCTGCCCCGAGTCGCTCAGCGGGCTGACTTCGTAGCGGCCCCAGCCGCGAATGCTGGTTGCACCGCCGAGGAAGTAACGCTTCGAGAACGGGATGTTCTCTTCGAGGCTGCCCTGCCGGTTCGGTTCGCCTGACGGCCGAATGTTGCCGAATTGCAGCCGGGTCGCGACCGTCAGCGTGCGGCCGATCGGAAGGTAATGTCGGCCGTCGGCCGACACCGCGTAGTAGTTGAACGTGCCCGGCATCAACCGGCCAGCCTGCTCCGCATGAAGCGCCACTTGGTAGCCACGGTGCGCGTTCAACAGATTGTCAGCGGTCGAGCGCTGCAGGTCGAAGCCGGTCGCGTTCAACGTGCCTCGCTGCTCGCCGGTAATCGGATTCAAACCGAGCGAGATCAGTGTGCTGTAGAGCGACGGATCTTCGAGCGCTCGTTGCTCGACGGTGCTGCTGTCGAACTCGCTCTGGATGAACACCGCCCACGACATTTGCGCGCTCTGCCGATGGGTCAGCGTCGCCTTCACCCCTTTGACCGCCGATCGATACGCGGGCGTGTAGGTGTACCACTGCTGCGCCTCGCCGCCGAACGAGAAATGCGGGGTGAAGAAGTACGGCTGGTTGAAATCGACCCGGACGCCGCGATCGAGCGCCGAGTAGCGCGCGTGCGCGCCGGCCGTGCGCGCACCACCGAGAAAGTTGACGTGATGGTATTCGGTGTCGACTCGCGCCTTCTCTTCGGTGCCGTAGCCGACGCCAAAATTGACGCGCTGATGTTTGCCTTCCGCCACGGTAATCCTGGTCGGCACTTCTTCAGGCTGAAGCTCCTGGTTCCGCGATTCGATGTTGACGAACTGAAACAGCTCCATCCCATACAGCCGTCGTTGCGAGTCCTGGACGAGGCTGCGGCGATAGAGGTCGCCCGGCTTGAATGTCAACTGACGCTGGATGATCCGATCGTTCACCGATTTGTTGCCGGCGATTTCGACCGCCCCGAAGCGAGCGATCTTGCCCGGTTCGGCGGTGAAGGTCAGCGCCTTTCGCTTCGTGTCACCACCGGCATCGACTTCGGCCGTCGACACCTTCGCATAGGGATACCCATGGTCCCTCAGTTCGTTCACCGCCAATTCGTGCGTGGTGACGACGAGCTGTCGGTCGCGCGGCTGACCGACCTTGATCGGCATCCGCGATTTCATGTCGTTGAGATGATCGGGCGGGATCGCGTCAAACCCGACGAAATCGACTGCCGCGATCGTTTCGGGCTGGCCCTCGTCGATCGTCACCGTCACATCGACTGCGTCCTGCTTGTCGTTCAATTTCACGTCGAACCCGGTCACGCGTGCGTCCGGATAGCCGCGATCCTGGTAGAACGCCTGCAGCCGTTTCAGGTCGGTGTCGAAACGTGATCGATCGAAATACGCTTTCTTGCCCCACGGCAGCTTCGAACTGGTGTGCGTCGCCAGCGCCTCGCGCAAGCGGCTCTCCTCAACCGCATTGACCCCGTTGAACTTGAGGCTTTTGACAGTAATCGTGCCTTCTTCCTTACAGCCGACGGCAGTGAACGTCAGGATGAGGAATGCGCACGCACAGGGACGCATGGCTGTCATCAGGCAACCATAACCTGTGCCAGCCTTCGCGCGTGGAACGTTTCGCGCTTCGGCTTGGTAAACCAGCCTTCCGCAAAATCGCAACTGTTCGAGCAGCTTCGAGTTAACTCGACCTGCCGAACCAGCGCGACTAATTCGCTTTTATTCTCGCGTGACGGTCGTGGGCCGGACTGCTGTCACCGATAACAGCAGCCCGAGTCCAATAACAATGATCGAACCGATGAGGACCCAGATGGTGGGGATCCGGGCGAGGACGCCGGCCTGCCACAAGGCAAGGCCGGCGCCGATCACCAGGACAAAGTAGCCGATCAGGTAGAGGTGAACGAACCGCATTGTGCTACTGCAGTCTCACCGTCAGTGCTGCACGACGGTTCAGACGGCGCGTTTCCTCGCGGGCGTTGTCGTATTTCGGCCGTTCCTCACCGTAGCTCACGGTGTTGAGCCGTTCCGCCGATACGCCGCGGCTGACGAGGTATTCGCGCACCGACACCGCACGACGGTTACCGAGCGCGAGGTTGTATTCGGCCGTGCCGATGTTGCAGGTGTGACCTTCGATCGTGAGACGCAGGGTCGCGTCCTGCCGCATCGCGTTGACGGCCTCGTCCAGAACACGCGTCGCTTCCGGCCGCAGTGAATAACGATCGAAGTCGAAGTGCACGTCTTCGAACGTGTAGCTGCGGACCGCGGGCCGCGTCACCTGGATGTTCACCGTGTCGCTCGCCGTGCCGCCCTTGCCGTCGTTCACGGTCACTGTCACCGGAACGGTGCCTTCGTTGTTCGGCGCGGTCCACACCGTCGACCGCTCGGCGGGGTTGGCCAGCGTGCCGGTCGGCGACGTCCACCGATAGGTCAGCGTGTCGCCATCCGGATCTTGTGCATTCGCCGTGACCGTCGACGTTTTGCCGACTTCTACGCTGCACGGATCGCACTGCGCGCGGACGGTTGGCGGCCGATTCGCGGGCGCTGCCGGCGCGGCCTGCGGCGCGGGTGCCGGTGGTGGCGGTGGCGGTACGTAAACGCGCACACCGGGGTGATATCCGATGCGGAACTGCCAGTCGTAATAGTCGCCAAACACGTCGTCGCCGCCCTCGGCGAACGACAGGACGCGCCCTTTGGTCGGCACGTTCCAACTGACGCCGGCGCCGAAGAACACGCCTTTCTTCGTTTGAAACGTCAGACCGAACGTCGCGCGGGTGATCTTCTCGACTTCTGAAACAAAGGGCGGCGTTGTGTTGTCGATGCCTTTTGGTGCCGCTGCGGTGATCGTGGCTGTGTCACCGGAGGGCACGACCCCGTTGATTTCGCCGGTGAAGCGGATTGGATTGCGCGACGGAAAGCCCAGGCCGGCGCCCCAGCGGAACGCGCCGCCCGGGATGTCGATGCCGTCCGGGCTGCCGCGCCATTCGTATCCGGCAAAGCCGGACACTTCCACTCGCTGTTTGGCCTCCTTACTTATGATCGCGTCGATCGCAAAGTCGGTTTGGCCGGTGCCGACGCCTTTGTCGTCTTTTCCAGTCGGCAGCTTGATCAGGCCGCGTAGCGCCACTGCAGCCGGATCGTTTTCATGTTCCGACATGAAGTTGACTTTTGCGCCGATGTAAAAGTCGCCGACGTTGTCGCCGGTCCAGTACTGGTTCACGCGCGGGTAGCGGTCGATGATGCCGCCGAACTTCGCGGGGTTGGCGTCGTTCACGAAGACCGGTCGCACGTCGCGATCGATACGCGTGTCGACAAGGAACGAGCCGAAGATCTCGGCGCGATCCTTAACGCCAAACGCAAAGGTGCCGGCAAAGTCAGCGACGTTGCTGTACCCCTGGATGTAGTTCGTCCCGCGACGATACCCGCTAACGGACCATTTGCCTTTCGCGAGCACCTCGCCCGTCGGGACGTACCACAGCCCAGTGTCGCCGAAGAACGTCGTCGTTGCCGGACGCGTCTCCGCAGGAGCTGTTGACGAGGGAGAGGTCTGGGTGGTCGAGGAACTCTGCCCCCCGGATGTTCCTGAAGCACCGCTCTGCGCGTTCGCGATCGCGGCTGTGGCGAATATCGCCACCGCCAGGAGCCACCCCACGGTTACGCGTCTTAACATAGTCGGTCGCCTCCACAGCACATGCGCGCACGCGCTACTCCACGCGGCTCATCGCCGGGGATTCGGGTGTTGGGGTCGGAACCGGCTCTGCCGGCGCCACCAAACGGCCGCGTCCGCCGCGGCTTACCTGACCGCCCTTGCGGCCCGCATTACGCGCTTCGTCCGCAGTCCATTCATGAGCCGTGCCCTTTTCGTGAGCGGCCCGTCCACCCTTGCTCGCAATTTCGCGCTGCTTTTCGGGCGACATCGATGCGAATCCTCGGCGCTCTTTCCGTTCTCCGTTATTCACCGCTACACCTCCTGCTTCAAACGACCATGCCAAAAGTTACCCACCCCATCGATATCAAAGTCTGTGCCCCCCACGCGGAACACATCAATAGCGCTAAGCCGTTCAAAAATAATGAGTTGTCGATTTCTGTGGAACGGGAACGATTTGAGGCTGTGAAGTAGTTCGCTACAGAAGGGCTGGGCGCAGTAGTGAACTACTGCGTAATATACACTGTGGGCGTTGGCCCTATTTGGACTGTTGCGGCACGTAACCGGGCGGTAGTGCGGCGCCTTCCCCGAAGAAAAAATCTTCCATGTGCTTGGCCACCAGGTCCTGTGCTTCCTTTTGCCACGGCATCAGGCGGTACTCGTTGAGGATCATTTTCATCCGGTCCTCCCAAAGTTTCCACGCCTGTGCCGAAATGTTGTCATAGATCCGTTGACCAAGTTCACCGGGCCAGGGTGGGCTGTCCAAACCCGGCAACTCCTTCTGAAACTTCTGACAGAAGACCGCTCGGCCGCTCTTGTTACCAACCGGTGCGCTCTGGGCCGTGTGTCCGCAGGAATCAGCCATGTGCTTGATTGTATCGGATTTGCGGGCCTGCCAGCAGCGGGAATTCGGGCTCAATCCGGAACGAAAGACTCTGATGTGCGGCCCGTAAGGCAGCGTCAACCGCGTTGCACTCGTCCGCCCGCGCGAAGATGAAGCCGAGGTAGCTGGCACCCTCGGGCAGCGGAACCAGCCGCTGATCCGGTTTGGCGGTTATGCGGATATCCGTCACCCCCGGCACCGCCCTGGCGCCCTCGATGCCGGCAACCCCACGGTAGATCCCCCTCCGTGGAATCGGAACCATCATGACGCCGGAGGCGCCCGCTACGAGCCGCCAGCGGTCCGCCGCCTCCCCCAGGGTGTGGCGTAATAGGAGATCCTCCAAGGAGATGGAGGTTTTCGGGGGACCGGTGACGGATTCGAAGCGGAGCGACCGGGCACAGATGCCGCCAATTGGACGCCCCGCGACCTCCAGGACATACACCCCGTCGCCGTTGACCCGGCACTCGGCGTGGATGGGTCCGTGGCGGAGGCCAATCGCCCGCGCCGCGGTTCCGATGGTGTCGGCGATCCGCCGCTGGTCGTCACCGGTCGCGCGCGATGGCGTCAGGTAGATGGTTTCCTCGAAAAACGGGCCATCGAGCGGATCGGGCTTGTCGAAAATGGCCAACACCTGCAGTTGGCCGTGATGCAGCAGCCCCTCGAGGGCAAACTCGCGACCCGGGATGAAGCCTTCGATCAGGATCGCCTCATGGGCGACGTTGCGTTCAACTTGCACCTCGGGCGATCGCAGCAGGGCGCGTAGCCGCTCGAACGCCACGCAGAACGACCCGCGATCATCTGCCCGCATGACGCCGCGACTACCCGACAAAGACACCGGCTTGACGATGCATGGAAAGCTCGGCGGCTCGAGGAGACGGGGATCGGTGCCGATTGTGGTGGTGATGAACCAGGGCGACGGCAGGCCCGCGGCGGTGATCCGCTCGCGCGTCAACTGCTTGTGCCGCGCGATTGCCGCAGCCTCCGGCGAATGCCACGGGAGGCGCAGCGCTTCAGCCGCGCGAGCTGCAATCACGGTCGGTCGATCGCCGACCGCCAGGATTCCGTCAATCGGCTGCTCGTGCGCCGCGGCGACGATGGCGTCAACCGAACGCTCTTCCTCGTGAAAGCGGATCGCGATCGCGCCGTCGCGCCACGGATCGTCGATCTGTTCACACCGATCGGTCGCGAACACCAGGTCGACACCGAGCGCGTCCGCGGCGTCGCCAAACGCGCGCGTCTGGTAGCCAGTGGTCGTCGCCAAGAGCAGAACCCGCCGCATCAGCCACTCACCCGCTCAGGTGGAACCCTTTGAACCATGTGAACCCTTTGAACCATGTGAACCCTTGAACCTCGCGAACCCCGTGAACCCCTGAACCCCGTGAACCCCGTGAACCCCGCGAACCGCGCGAACCCCGCGAACCTCTAGATCAGAGCAACCTGCTCTGTATTCGGCTCCGCTCAACAGTACCAAGGCTCGTTCAAGTACGGGACGGTCGATCGAGCGCGCGCTGGCCGTGTGGAGGCTCGTCTCGACTGTCCGGCACGATCGTGGGCCAGGGCCGAGATTTCTTCGAAGACGGCGCGGCGATTCGCGTTGATCCGCGCGCCGACCAGCGCGGCAACCTCGCCGTGCAATTGATCGACACGAGAATCGGGATGCGTCCAGCGATAGGTCAGCGTGACCGGATCGAAGGCGCCGATGGATCGGCGCATGTCGTCGACGGTCAACATCCGCGAGCCTTCGGGTATCAGCAGCCGAATGGCGAGCTGAATCGGCGCAACGTGATCGATGAGATCGAGCGTCTCGATCGTGTCGAGCAGATCACAATAGTCGGCCAGCGTCAGCCAGGGGTGAAATGCGACGAACGTCGGGATGAGCGTCAGACCGGCTGCCCGACACAATCGCACCGCCTCGAAGAAGTCAGCGCGCGTGTGTCCCTTGGCGAGAATGCTGAGCACGCGATCGTCAACCGACTCGATGGCACTCGTGACGAACGCGCATCCGGTTTCAGCCAGGCGCGGCAACAAATCGCGGTGCTTCAACAGGTGCTCGACTTTAATCGTCACGTCATAGCTGACGCCGGGATTCGCATCGTGCAGCACCTCGACGATTCGCATCGCGTGGGTCGGCCCGTTCAAAAAATCGGGATCGCCGAAGGTGATGTGCTGCGCGCCGGACGCAATTTGCGCGTCGATATCCGCCAACACGACGTCCGGCTGGACGATCCGGAATTGTCCTTCGTAGACCGGGACGATCGGACAATGCCGACACAGGTGCTTGCAGCCGCGCGTCGCCTCGGTATAACCAACCAGCCGCCTCGCGCCGTCGGGCATCTGGAGCGTCGCGTATTTGCCAAGCGGTGGAAGGCCGCTGCGATCCGGGACGAGGAAGCGAATTCGCGGAAGCGTGCTTGGCGAACTCGGCGCTCGCTGCGGCTTCTGCTTTTGCCCGGCAAACGCCGCCAGCGCTTCTTCGAATTCGCCGCCGAAGATCGCATCCACGCCGAGCGATCGCAGCAGGTCGGCATTCAACGGCGCGTACAAACCGTAGGCACACAACTTCGCGCCGGGGTTCAGTTCGCGGACGCTCCTGATGACAGGCACTGCCAGCCGAGTGGCGGTGTGCATCGGCAAATGAAAACCCACCAGATCCGCTGCTGACAGCGAACCCGACGACAATTTCTCTTTCGCCGCATCGATGCACACCACGTCCCAGCCCGCAGCTCGGAGCCACGCCGCCGGTGATGCCAGACCAAACGGCTGGCGGCCCATCTCGTAGGTGCTGATCAGGACGGCTTTCACGGTGAATCTTCTGATTGTATGCTGACGCCCACAATGGACGACCGCAGCTTCTTCGGCCACCCACGCGGACTCTCGACGCTGTTCTTCACCGAGATGTGGGAGCGCTTCAGCTACTACGGCATGCGCGCGTTTCTTATCCTCTATATGACCGCGCCGGCGGCCGCCGGCGGCCTCGGCTTTGCCGACGCCGACGCCGCGTCGATTTACGGAACCTACACCGGGAGCGCATGGGGCGCCGCGATACTCGGTGGCCTCGTCGCCGATCGATTTCTCGGCCAGTACCGCAGCGTGCTGGTCGGCGGCGTGATCATCGCGCTGGGCCACTTCACGCTCGCCTTCAGGGCCCTGCCCTTCTTCTATACCGGGCTCGCGCTGATCGTGGTCGGCACCGGGCTGCTGAAACCGAACGTCAGCACGATCGTCGGTTCGTTGTACGAGCAGGGCGACGCCCGCCGTGATGCCGGGTTTTCGCTGTTTTACATGGGCATCAATCTCGGCGCGTTCATCGGCCCGTTGATCGCCGGCTACCTCGCCCAGCGCGTCGACTGGCACATCGGCTTCGCGTCCGCCGGATTCGGGATGGCACTCGGCCTGGTTCAGTACGTGCTTGGCCGCGGGCAGTTGCAGACAGCGATTCAACGGCTGGAGAAGAAGCCGCGTCCTGCCGTGGTGCCAACCGGCACTGGCGCCGCAACCACCGCCGGCGGATTCACCGCCGCGGAGTGGAAGCGGATGGCTGCCATTGTCATCTTCTTTCTCGTCGCGATTCTCTTCTGGGGCGCCTACGAACAGGCCGGTTCGACCTTGAACTTGTTCGCCGATCGCTACACACGGCTCGAGATGTTCGGGTTCGAATTCCCCTCGTCGTGGTTCCAATCCGTTCAACCGGTTTTTGTGATCCTTCTGGCGCCGGCGTTCGCGTGGCTGTGGATCCGGATGGGATCGCGCGAGCCGTCGGTACCCGCCAAGTTCGCCATCGGCGTACTGTTCATGGGCCTGTCGTTTCTGATCCTGGTGCCGGCAGGCGCGGCGGCGCAAAGCGGCGAGGGCATGCGCGTCACTCCGTGGTGGCTGATCGCGTCGTACGCGATTTCCGAACTTGGCGAACTATGTCTCAGCCCGGTCGGATTGAGTGTCGTCACCAAACTCGCGCCGGTTCGCATCGTCGGCCTGATGATGGGCGTCTGGTTCCTGTCCAATGCGTTTGGCAACAAGCTGGCCGGCTGGGCGGCCGGATTCTTCAGTACGATGCCGCTGCGCACGCTCTTCAGCGAAGTGGCGATCATCCTGCTCGTCGCGTCGGCCGTGATGTTCGTGCTGGTTAAACCGGTCCGCGGCTTGATGGGACAGGAAAAGTAACCGTCAGCGCGCGGCTATCGAGGCAAGCCATCTCGCGCCGCGGGCCGATTCCGTCGGCCGAAAAGCTCACTCTCGTTCGCCGCTCGTTCCCTGCCGCAGCGGGCCTACAAGCCCGACCAACCAGCAACCAAGGACTGAGGTCTCGGGCAACAACACCAACTACGCCTGTCAACAGCCCGCTGCCGGACTCACTTCGTGGCGCTTTTTCGCCTGACGCTGGCGGCCGACTCCATAACGGCCCGCTGCGCGAGACGGCTTGCCTCGGCTCGCGCGCCTTGAGGAAATACCCACGAGCCGCAAAACGACCGCAGGCCCGTTAGGTCACTGAGCATAGGCGGCGCGGGCCGCGGTGGCGATGCGCGCCGGTGACGTCCAACCTGGAAATTTCGCCTGAATTTCCGGCGCGACGGCTTGCGCGACTTCGTCCACCGACTTCCCTTCGGCCTTCAGCTGCGCGACGCGAGCCTGGACGGCCGTCAAGTATTCGCGATCTCTCGCAATCAGCGCGGCATCGCCAATCCCGCCGTGGCTCGGCACAACGACCGCCGGCTTCAGCGCGTCGAGTTCGTCGAGCGTCGTCAGCCACGTTTTGAGGCTGGAGGTCGCTCTCGCCGCGAGGAACGCGTTATTCATCACGACGTCGCCGGAAAACAGGACGCGATCCTCTTCGACGAAGATCATGGTGTCGCCCCTGGTGTGCAGTGGACCGCGGGTGAACAGCCGAACATGAACGCCGCCCAGGTCGAGCCGATGCTGGCGCTCGAACAGGATGTCTGCGCGCGGGTATTCGACGCCGTCGAGCAGCTCTTTGTGCAGCGGAGACAGATTGGCGAAGGTGTTCTGGATGGTTTTGCCGACTTCCTGCATCTCTTGATTCTGCACGGTGGGTCGGATGAACTTCGCCGTTGCTGGAAACGCTGCACCACCCAGCGAGTGCTCCGGATGGTAGTGGGTCGTCGCAACGAAGAGTTCGGCGTTGGTGCTGATCTTGTTCAGCTCGCGCACGACGGTGGCGCCGTTGCGCGGCCCCAGTCCGGTGTCTACGACCATCGTGGCGCGGCTGCCGACAATGATTCCGACGTTCGGCACCAGTCCGACGTTGGCATCGGGAATCGCCCAGACGTGCGGCGCCACTTTAACCGTCGTGTTGTCTTTGATGAGCGGCGGCGCGGGTTGCGCCCACGAGCTCGACGCGAAACACAGAAGCAGCGCGGCGTCACAAACGCGAATCGGCATGGACTATTATCACCCCAAGGTATTTGTTCATTTGGCACTCGAGGAATACAAGAAAAAACGGAACTTCAAGAAGACACCCGAGCCCGAAGGTAAAGTCGAATCGTCGGACGACGGTCGGCGCTTCTTTTGTGTCCAGAAGCACCTCGCCAGCCATCTTCATTACGACTTCCGGCTCGAGCACAAGGGCGTGCTGCTGTCGTGGGCGGTGCCGAAGGGGCCGTCGCTCGATCCGAAGAGCAAGCGTCTGGCGATGCACGTCGAAGATCATCCGCTGGCCTACGGAAATTTCGAGGGCGTCATTCCGGAAGGATACGGCGCCGGCATCGTCATGCTCTGGGATGTCGGCACCTGGATGCCGGAAACCGACGATGTCGATGCAGCCCTGAAGAAAGGCGATCTGAAGTTCACGCTCGACGGCTACAAGTTGAAGGGATCCTGGGTGCTGGTGCGGACCAGCGGCCGATACGGCGGTTCACGCGGCGGCGATTCGAGCCGAAGCTGGCTGCTGATCAAACACCGCGATGACTGGTCGGGAGACCTGGATATCGCGGAGTTCGCACCGCGCAGCGTCAAGAGTGAGGGCGACTTCGAAGACATCCTCGCGCAAGACAACCCAGATGTGTGGAAGTCGCATCGGCCCGCCGAGGGTGGCGAGACCGGCGCGATGTTGGCGACGATTATCGAGCGGGCGGCTGCATTGAAACGGGGCAAAAAGGAGATCAAGGACACATTCGACACAAAGGACGCAAAAGGTACAAAGGACACAAAGGCATCCCCGGCGAAAACCGCCACACCAACGCGGCGCAAGTCCGTGAAAGCGTCGGCCAAGAAGAAGAAATAGTTGGTCGTGTTGCGAACGGTTTTCGGTCTCTGCGGTCTCGGCGGCCTCGGCGTTCTAGGCCTTCTGCAGCTCCCGGCTTCGACACGAACAGTTGACATCACCCTGACCGAAGGGACATCGATGTCGGCTGCGGTTTCTCCCGATCGCCGATGGATCGCATTCGATCTGATCGGCGGCCTGTGGGTGATGCCGATCAGCGGCGGCGAGCCGCGCCGAATCACCCCGCCGTTGCTCGAGGCGCGGCAGCCAACCTGGTCGCCCGACAGCGAGGCGCTTGCCTTTCAAGGCTACGACGATGGGACGTGGCACATTTATCTGACGTCGCGCCAGGGCGGCGACGCACATCCGATCACCAGCGGAGAATTCGATGACCGCGAACCGGCATGGTCGCATAGCAGTTCGCGCATCGCCTTCTCGTCGGATCGCACCGGCGGGACGACGACGCTCTGGGAAATTGATGCCGGCGGCGGCGAGCCGCGTCAAATATCACCGCGCGATGCATGGATGCCAACTTGGTCGCCCAACGATCGCGAGCTGACGTTCATTTCCGGCAACCGGATCGGCAGTGACGGCCAGCCGACGCCCGAGCGCGGCCGGCGTCCCGGGGTCTGGGCGGTTGACGCCGACCGCCGCGACCGATTGATCGTCGAAGCGCGCGACCGGCTGGCTCCGGCGGCGGCGGCGTGGAGCACGGACGGCACGCGGCTGGCGATCACGACCACGACCGGGCAGCTGTACGTCGGCGACGAACCGCTCGCCAACATCGAGGATGTCTTCCCGTTCAAGCCACAGTGGATCTCGGAAACCGAGTTCATCTACACCGCAGACGGCAAAATCAAACGTCGATCTCCGGGCGGCTCTCGCGTCATCCCCTTTTCCGTGACCGTGCCGCTCGAACGCGCGACCTACGCAATCGCACACCGCGATCTCGAATCGGCCGTGCGTCAATCGGTCAAAGGCATCGTCGCGCCGGTCGTCTCTCCGAGCGGTCAGGCGGTCGCATTCGTCGCGCTCGGCGACCTTTGGGTGATGCCGAAAGGCGAACGGCCGGTACGCGTGACCAACGACGCAGCGGTCGACGCGGATCCAGCGTGGTCGCCGGACGGCCGTCAGCTGGCGTTTTCGAGCGATCGCGATGGTCAGATGCGTTTGTGGATACACGACATCGCATCGAACACCGACAAGCTCGTGAATACGCCACGCGGCGCGATCTCCGGTGCGGCGTGGTCGCCCGACGGCTCGCACGTCGCCTTTCTCGTCGATCGACAACGGGTGGCCGCGGTCCGCGTCGGGCCCGGCGATGGCGCAGGCGGCGACACCGAAGGCGGACACGAAATCGGACGGCCCACCTGGTCGCCAGACAGTCGGAGTGTCGCCGTCGGCAGCCTGTTTCCCTACTCCGATCGCTATCGCGAAGGTCTCAATCAGCTGCTGATTCACTCGTTCGATCCGGTGCTGACGTCAGCGGACTTGTTGTTTCCCGGCCACTCGGCCGGCAATCGGCAAAGCGGCGGTCCAATGTGGTCGCCGGACGGCACCCAGATGGTTTTTGTCAGCGAAGGACAGCTCTGGAACGTCGGCGTGGATGCCCGCGGCGCTGCCACCAACGCTCCCTATCCGATCGCTGGCGATCAGCCCGAGTCGCCAAGCTGGGAGGCCGACTCGCGTCACGTTGTCTATCAAACGCCGTCAGGCATGCGCCGCATTCTTGCCGACGGCAGCGCGAGCGAGCCGTTTCCAATCGATCTCGAATGGACTCCAGAACCGCCACCGCGCCGGGTGGTTGTCCATGCCGGGCATGTCTTCGACGGCGTGCTCGAGAGCCTGCGCGGCGAAACCGACATCGTGATCGAACGCGGGATCATCCGCGAACTCGTCGGCCATTGCGACGATCTGCATACCGGCGTCGTGGTCAATGCCTCGAACGAAACGGTGATTCCGGGATTGATCGAAAGCCACGCTCATCTCGATCCGGACGCAGGCACCGCATTCGGTCGCGCGCTGCTCGCCTACGGCATCACCAGCGTCCGGATTCCGGCGATCAATCCCTACGCGGGCCTGGAACTTCGGGAAGCGATCGAGTCGGGACGCCGGCCCGGTCCGCGGGTATTCATCGCCGGCGATCCGTTCGACGGCACGCGTGTCTACTATCCCGGCGGCGTGTCGGTGGGGAGCGAGAGCGACGTCGAACGAGAATTCAACCGTGCGCAGTCGCTCGGGATGGATTTCTTCAAGACCTACGTGCGGCTACCGGATCGCCTTCAGAAACGGGTCGTCGACCTGGCGCACGCCGCGGGCAAACCGGTGACGTCACACGAACTATTTCCCGGCGTTGCCTTCGGTCTCGATGGAGTAGAACATCTGCGCGGCACCAGCCGGCGCGGCTACTCGCCGAAGGCCAGCGCCACCGGCCGGGCCTATCGGGATGTGACAGAGGTCGTCGCCAAATCGGGTATGACGTTGACGCCGACAATCGGCATCCAGGGTGGTTTCGTCGCGCGGATGACCGGCGACCGGAGCGTTCTCTTTGATCAACGCCTGAGTTTGTTCCGGACGAATTCGGTCGCGCGACTGTCCGACCTCGCCAGTGCGCGTGCCGACCCGGCCCTCGACGCGCGGATCAAGCCTTACGAAGACACCATCAAAACGATCGCCGCAGGCGGCGGACGGATCCTTGCCGGCACGGATGCGCCGATCGATCCATACGGTCTGGGACTGCTGGTGGAAATCGAGTCATACGTCCACGCCGGATTGACGACGTTTCAAGCACTGCAGACGGCGACGCTCGCCGCGGCGCAGGCGCTCGGCGTGGACGATCAGCTGGGAACGATCGAAGCCGGAAAACTGGCCGACCTGACCTTCATCGGGGACGACCCGCTGCTCGACATTCGCGCGCTGCGCGACGTCAAGCAGGTGATGAAAGGCGGCCGTATCTATCGCGTCAGCGACTTGATCAAGCGGTGAAGCACGAAGTTCCCGGCGAATTCGAAGACTACCGCGACGCGCAGTGGTGCCGCGAAGGAACCCGGCAAGTCGAATCCGCCTTCGACGCCGAACGGTTCATCGAACGCGTCGGCTTTGCCGCGTGCCTGACCGATGCACGCCGGCCCGGACCATCGCTGTATGTCGCGGTGTGCGGGCGCCGCGACGCGGTGCTGCCGCGCAACGTTCAAAAAGACGAGGAAGCGTCGTTGACCTGGCTGCTCAAGGACGAAATCATGAAGCGCGGCAAGATCTACTACGCGAAGCTCGCGCGTGGAAAGGCGACGTTCGTGGCGCCGCGGATGCTGCCGTATTTCCATTCGGTGTGGGGCGTTCGTCGCGCCGACGAGCCGCGCCGGCTCAGTCGCAACGCACAGAAGATCCTGCGGGTGTTGCGCCGCGAATGGGAAATGGCGACCTCCGATCTGCGTATCGACTCGGGGATCAAAGACCGCGCGACATTCAACAAGGCACTCGACGAGCTGCAGGCGGCGATGCTCGTCGTCCCGAGCGACGTGTACTACCAACCGAAGTTCACGTATGTGTGGACGCTGGCGGTCGGCCGCTTTCCCGAAGGCCTGCGTGCGCGAATCCCGCGCGACACGGCGTTACGTGAAATCGCGCGCGGCTTTCTGTCGGGCGCCGGCTTGACGATCCCGGGCGAGCTGGCACGCGTCACCGGCTTGTCGCGCGTCGAGGCGGGTCGCGGCAATCGGGCGCTGGTCGCCGAGGGCTACGCTCGCATGCTGAGGCCGGGGCTTTATCAGCTGTCGGACAGCAGCCGCTTCGAAAGCACCGTCCAAAGCGCGTAAGACAGACGCAGCTTGTTGTGGCGTGCGATGTCGCCGGTCCAGAACGTGCCGCCAATCAATTCACAATGACCCGGCAGATTCCCGATCGCCAGCGGCTCCTTGTGCTCTACGGCATACCGCCCAAGCACTTGCGGTGACGGCCACTGAGAATTTGCGATCACGACGTCGACTTTGCGGCGCGTCGCTTCCTCAATCCGCGCGACCGCTTCGGCGGCGGTAAAACCCAGCATCCCGCGGCCTTCGGTCAACAGGTTCGCGATCAGAATGATCGGACCCTTGACGTTGGCGAGCGCGTCGGCAACGCCCCGGACCAGGAAAATCGGCATCAGGCTGGTATAGAAGCTGCCCGGGCCGATGATTGCCGCCTCGAATCCGCCGATTGCGTGGGCGACCACCGGGTGAATCGAAACCGGCGGTTCGAGCCAGATTTTCTTGACCAGCTGCCCCGACGATTGGCCCGCATCCACTTCCACTTCGCCGCGCGTGACCGAACCGTCGCCATATTCGGCGCAAACCGACGCGGCCTGAACGCTGACCGGCCATACACGACCGCGACAGCCGAGCAGCGCACTAAGCCCTTCCACGGCGTCGAGAAAATCGCCGCTGTAGCGCTGCATCATCGACAACAGCAGGTTGCCGCCAGTATGGCCACCCAGGCGAGCGTGCTCCAGGGTCGGCAGCCGCGACAGCAGCACCCGTCGCGCCTCGCGGGCGTTGCGGGCCAGCGCCAGCGCGCACTTCAGAATGTCACCGGGCGGCAGGACCCCAAGCTCGTCGCGCAGTTGTCCCGAGCTGCCGCCGCTGTCGAACATCGTCACCACGGCGTTCACGCGGAGCCATGGATTGTTCTTGAGACCGCCCAGCAGGCTCGGCAACCCGGTGCCGCCGCCGAAACAGCCGACATTCAGCTCGCGCAGCTTCATTCGCCGACATTGTAGTCCGTCGGTACAATCAGTTCATGGCCCTCCCTGCTTCGGTCGGTGTGCTCGAACGCGAGTTGCGCGGCGTCTTCGGATCGCGTCTGCAGTCGCTGGTCGCCTACGGACTTCGGACGCACCACGGGGCGCATGCACCGGTTCGCACGCTGGCGTTAGTTGAATCGCTCAGCGAACAGGACCTGCGCGCGTGCGCCGGCAAGGTGAATGCGTGGCACGGCGCCGGATTGGCGACGCCATTGCTGTTGGCAAGCGCGGACTTCGCCCGGTCGCTGGACGCCTTTCCGTTGGAGTTCGGAGCGATCATCGCCGACCACGAAGTGGTCGCTGGGACGCAGCCATTCGCGCAGGCCAAGGTCGATCCGACCGACGTCCGGCGGGCGTGCGAAGTACAGGCACGCAGCCACCTGCTCCATTTGCGCGAAGGATTCCTGGAGGGTGGCGGCAACAGTCATGCGGTGGCGATGTTGATCGTGCAGTCGGCAGCGCCGCTTGCCGCGTTGCTGACCAGCCTCGCGCGCCTCGACGGTCGGGCTGACACCGATCCGGCTGCGGCAGCGCGGCACGCCGAGCGTGCAGTTGGCGTAACCAGCGGTCTCGCGGACGTCGTGGTCCTGGCAAAGGAACACGAAATCGCCGCCGATCGTGCCGAGCAACTCTTCCCCCCGTACCTGGCGGCGGTCGAACGGCTCGTGGCGTACGTCGATAAATGGTCGGCGGCGTGAAAATTCTCCCGATCCTGATTTTCGCGCTCGCCATCACCCCTCCGGATCTCCCGGAGCTGACGCGCCCGGTCAACGACTTCGCGGGGGTGATCGACAGCGACAGCGCTGCCCAAATGGAGCGCATGATCCGCGCGCTCGACGCGGCTTCGGGCGACGCCGTCGTCGTCGCCACGGTGCCAAACCTCGAAGGCTATTCGGGAATCGACGAGTACGCGAACAAGCTGTTCGACAACCACGGCCGCGGCATCGGCCGCAAAGGCAAGGACAACGGCGTGTTGATCCTCGTGGCACCGCGAGACATCAAAGCGCGCATCGAAGTTGGCTACGACCTCGAGCAATGGATTACCGACGGCTACGCTGGCGAAACGATTCGCGAATTCATGGCGCCGTCATTTCGACGGAACGATTTCGGCGGCGGTTTGCTGGCTGCCACGACGCGCATCGTCGGCCGGATCGCACAGGCGCGCGGCGTCACGCTCGAAGGGGTTCCGCGCCAGGCAGCTCGTCGTAACAATGGCGGCGGCGTGCCGTTGTGGTTGATCGTGGTGATTTTCATCCTCTTCGCTCTGCTCGGCCGCGGTGGCGGTGGACCGGGTCGACGGTCGCGTTACTGGGGCGGCCCCGGCTGGAGCGGCTGGTCGAGCGGGGTCGGTCCATTCGGCGGCGGATGGTCGTCCGGCGGTGGCGGCGGATTCGGTGGTGGCTTTGGCGGCTTCGGCGGCGGCCGCAGCGGAGGCGGCGGCGCCAGTGGAGGTTGGTAGAATGGATCGCATGAGAATCACCAGACGTTCCGCACTGCAGCTCGTCGCAATCGCGCTTGCAGCCGCGCCGCTGACTGGCTGCTCGTACAACCGGTTCGTTGGAGAAGAAGAAACGATCAAAACACAGTGGTCGCAGGTCGAGAACCAGCTGCAGCGGCGCAACGATCTGATTCCGAACCTCGTTGAAACGACCAAGGGCTTCGCGCAACACGAAGAAGCAGTCTACAAGGACATCGCCGAGTCGCGGTCCAGACTCCTCGCCGCGCAGAGCCCTGACGAAAAAATCGCCGCCGCGAACGCGCAGACGTCCGCGCTTGGCCGATTGCTCGCGGTGGTGGAAAACTATCCTCAGCTGAAGGCCAACGAACAGTTCAACCGCTTGATGGACGAACTGTCGGGAACAGAAAACCGTATCGCCGTGGAACGGATGCGTTACAACGAGTCGGTGCAGAAGTACAACACCGATCGCCGCCAATTCCCGGCAAACATGACGGCGAAGGTCTTCGGGTTCAAAGAATATCCGCTCTTCCAGGCACCCGCGGATGCGAAGCAGGTGCCGAAGGTCAACTTCAGCAAGTCGTGAACCGGCCGCTGCCGTGGGAAAGGTTGCTGTGGAGCGGCCGTCCCTACCGGCTTCACGCACGACTCTTCGGCGATCGCTACTACCTGACCGATTTCCGGTTGGTCTGCGAATCGCACTGCTGCGCCGACGAAATCGCGCTGCAGGACATCGGTGAAATCGGCCGAACGGAATCCCGGCTCGATCGCATTCTCGGCACATCGACAGTGGTCGTGCATGCCAAAGACGACCGCCGGCCGCCGTTCATCATCGCCGACGTCCGCCGCGGCGGACAGCTGGCGGCAATGCTCGAACTGGTTGCCACGGATCCGCGCGCCGCCGCAGACCCGCGCGCCGTTCATGCCACACTCGCCTGGGAACCGAGCGTCCCGCCCTACCGCGAGGCGCTCGCTGCAATCGGCGCGATCGTGCTGGCGATCGGGGCCGTCGTCATCGGCATGCATGGCAAGCCAATCATCACCACCTACGCCGCGGACGACGCCATCCGGCCGAATGGTGTGAAGCGTGAGGCCACCGAGATTGGGCGATTCATGGAGCGCGAGGTGATGCCGTGGGCTCGAATCGTCCTCGCCCCCTTAAAGGGTGGCGCCGACAACATCGGTTGCAACACCTGCCATGGCGACGATGCCGAGGCGCGGGCTTGGCAAATGCCCGCGGTGGCGGCGCTGCCGAAGCCCGATTTCAGGGAACGCGGCTGGGAGATTTACTCGGCCGGTATGGACGCGCAGATGCGCAATGCCATCTACGGCTATGCCTCGGAACACAACACGTCGTCGAAGGCCGCCTATATGCGCGAGGTGGTGATGCCAGGGATGGCGGCGTTGCTCCACCGCGCGCCGTACGATTTCACGCGATCCTATGCATACAATCAGTCCCGCGACGCGCTCGGTTGCTACCACTGCCACCGAATCCGCTGACCCCGATATAATCCGCGGAATCATGGCCGACGACACCCTCACCCTCGAGAGCCTCGACGCACGCCTGCGTGAAGTCGAAGCGGTCCAGCAGTTGATGATGCGGATCATCGCGACGACCAAACCGCTCGACAACTTGCTAGAGCGCTACGGCGCGACCACGACACAGGAACAGGCGTTCTACAAGCTGCTCGACGAACTGGTGACCCGCTCGAAGGGACGCGAGCAAGAGCAGCCAACCTTCGGATACTTCACGATGCAGCTGGCTCAGGTTTTTCCGGCGCTAAAAAACGACCGCGACTTCATCGCCACGGTAATCGACACGTTGAAAATCGAACGGCCGGTCTATCAAGAGCTGCATACCTACATGATCGCGCACGGCTGGCCGGCGTGGGGCTGAAGCGGACTGCGCGAGCACTCGTCTTCGCGCTGACGCTCGTCGCGGTCGTCGTTGTCACACGTGCCGAAGACGACCCGATTCTGATCCTGATCTCGTTCGATGGTTTCCGATGGGATTACGACAGTCGCTTTCCTGCTCCGAACCTGCACGCTCTGGCCCGGCGCGGCGTTCGCGCGAAGGAAATGATCCCGTCGTTTCCGGTGCTCACCTTTCCCAATCACTACACCATCGTCACCGGGCTTTATCCCGAACATCACGGCGTCGTCGCCAATAACATCGTCGAGCCCGGTTATCCGGTGAAGTTCACGATGTCGAACGATGATGCCGTGCGTGACGGCCGTTGGTGGGGTGGCGAGCCTCTCTGGGTCACTGCCGAGAGGCAGGGCCGACGCAGTGCCGCGATGTTCTGGCCCGGCACCGAGGCCGAAATCCGCGGCCTCCGTCCCAGCTATTACCGCGCGTTCGACGGCAAGTTGCCAGCGGCGTCGCGCACGGCGCAGGTACTGGAATGGCTGGCGCTGCCGCAAGGGCAGCGTCCATCGTTCATCACTTTGTATTTCGACGACGTCGATCATGCGGGACACGATCACGGACCCGATTCAGTCGAGATGCGAAGAGCCGTCGCCACGCTCGACCATGAACTCGGCACGCTGGCCGCCGGCGTGCGGCAGCTTGGACTTGACGCACAGACGACGCTGATCGTGACTTCGGATCATGGTATGGCGCCGCTCTCGGAATCGCGGTTGATTCTGCTCGACGACTACATCGACGTCAGCGCGGTTGACGTCATCGAATCGGGCGGCTTCCTCGCGCTAGCGCCGCGTGAGGGCGTGGAACTGATGCCGCTTTATCAGCGGCTGCGCGATGCGCATCCGCGGCTGCGCGTCTACACCCGCGACGCGGTTCCTTCCCGACTGCATTATTCGAACAACCCGCGCATCGCGCCGATCATCGGCATTCCCGACGCCGGCTGGGCGGTCACTACCAGGGCGGTGCGACAGCGGCGCCACGACGATGGACGTGCGCCGCAGGCGGCGACGCACGGTTTCGATCCCGCCAACACCATCATGCACGCGATCTTCGTCGCTGCCGGTCCGGAGCTCCGTCGCGGCCTGGTCGTGGAACCGTTCGAGAACGTCGATCTTTACAACTTCATTTGCGCGGTTCTGAAAATTACGCCGGCCCCTAACGACGGTCACCCGGGACGAGCCGCAGCGTGGTTTCAGCGTTCGCCGCAACCGCAGCCTCGCTGAACGGCAGCGTGATCGCCTGACCGCGAGCCCACAGCAGAGCGAGATCCGCGTGATGGGTGGAACCCGGATCTTCGGACTGTCCCGGCGCGTTCATCGCGCGCGATGCATCCCAGACGTTGCCATCCGGTTGAACGAAAAACGGCAGCATCCCGTTCGGCGGTGCCGGCAGCGGACCGGTATCGAATCGCGCTCGAGCCGGTGGCGAAATCGCCAGCCTGTGGTGAAAAACGATTTGGGATCGATCGCCTCCTTCCTGCCGTTCCTGCTTTTCCTGCCCCCGTCGCTCTCCCGTGAACGCCGGCGCGGTTCCCGCTTCGTGCCCAGGCCAAACCAACACGTACTGCTTCCGCGCCTCGCGATCGGTCGCGATGACGATGCCGTTCGGGGTGATCTGGGTCGTCGACATAAACGGTTCGGCACGGCCTTTCACGCCGATCACATCTTCCCTGATACGACCTTCGGAAGGCGCGAGCGGCATCACGCGAATCGTCGCTCGCCATCTCGGGTCCTGCTTGTCGAACGACGCTTCGGCGTCGTGGCCAACGACCAGGCCGGGCCGCCACGGAACAGCGGCGCCAATTGCGTTCCAGTTCGGGGTGTGGAGATGTATCAGATAGCGCGGCGACGGCGCCGGGAGTTGAACAGCATCGACATCTGACGAAGGGCGAGGCCCCTGCTGGGTGGCGGCGACGGGCCTCGCCAACCCTGTAAAGAATGCCGGAGCTGCGGCGCGGCGAACCGCGTCGACGACCGCGGGCGACACGCCCTGCTTCTCCGCCGAAGCAATCGTCCCATCGCGATCGTATGCGTCGGTGCGATTCAGCAGGTCGGCGGCGCTCCAGAAAGCCGGCTGCCAACCGGCCGCGGCGAATAGTTCTGGCGCCCGTTCGCGCGCGAGCGCAACCCACGCGTTGATCCCCTGGACGAAGGCCTCGGCATCGCGTCGAACCTCAGAACCGTAGCTCGCCCAATCGGCATTCGGATCGTCCTGGTATTGCAACCGCCGCGTCATCGCATCGCGTTCGATGAAGTTGGCGCCAAGCACTTCCGCAAGCCGGCCAGCAGCACTACGTCGCCACAGTTCCATCTGAAACAGCCGGTCCTGCGCCTGGACGAAGCCTTGCGCGAGCAACGCGTCCGAGAGCGTTTCTGCGAAGATGTGCGGCACCCCCCATCGATCGCGCACGACTCGCACCGGAGCGGCTAAGCCGGCCACTTTCAGTTCGCCCGAAACCTGCGCGGTTAGCGGTGGGGGCTCAGCTGCGGGACGGCAAGCGGATGCCAGGAACACTGCGACGACCCAACCCCACCGCCTTGAGCGCCCTTTTGGCCGCCCGACCTGGCGATAGAATCGGGCATGGCTATCAAAGATGGCTTGCTTGCCGAGTACGATCATGAGATGGGGACGACGCGGAAACTGCTCGAGCGTCTGCCCGACGACCGATTCTCGTGGAAGCCTCACGAGAAGTCCATGACGCTGGGCGGACTCTCGACCCACCTCGCGAACCTGCCGTACTGGGGCGACCTGATTCTGAACCGTCCGCTGTTCGACATCGCGGAGGCGCCGCCGAATCTGCAGCCGAAGGCATCGCGCGCCGAGGTGTTGGCGTTTTTCGACGAGCGCGTCAAAGCGACCCGCAACTGGCTGGACAAGACCGATGCGGAACTGGTCGCACCGTGGACGCTGAAACGCGGCGGCCAGCAGATGTTCACGATGCCCCGGATTGCCGCCTTTCGATCGTTCGTGCTGTCGCACTCAATCCACCACCGAGGCCAGTTAAGCGTTTACTTGCGGCTGAACGACGTTCCGGTACCCGCCATCTACGGGCCGACGGCCGACGAGGGATAGGAAACCTCGAACTTAGAACTTAGAACTCAGAACTCAGAACTCAGAACTCAGAACTCAGAACTTAGAACTTAGAACTTAGAACTTAGAACTTAGAACTTAGAACTTAGAACTTGGAACTTGGAACTTAGAACTTAAAACTTACGTGCTCGAGCTGGCCGATCCGGGCGCGCGGCATACCTGTCGTCGTCGGCTTTCGTAGCGGAGGCGCGTTGAGGCGACTGCGCCGCGCGGCCGTTCGGAGGTCGACGTCCGAAATACCACGAGCGCGCGGGAAGACTGGAACTCCAGGCCAGGTTGCGAACCTGGTCGGCCACTGAAAAGAAACGTCCTCGCAGCGCGCTCCGGCGACCGTAGACGGCGGCGCGACGCAGTTGCCTCAACAAAGCGCCGCTGTGGCTAGCGCGCGTTGATCGATCGCAGCCACTCCGTGCGCAGAGTGGCGAGCGGAGCGCTGCCGATTCGATCGAGCCGGCTGATCATTTCGGATGGCGGGTAGGCAAACAGTCCGACCAGCGCGTCGAGCCCGACGCGACCCGCCAGATACTTCGTCAACGAAAACGAACAGGCATAGAAGGTTGGTGCGAAGCGCTGCCGATCGGTCGTGAACAAGATCTCCGGCCTGCCTGGCGCGCCGACAAACGGCAGCATCGTTGTGCCATCGGCGGTGCGCGCGCGCTCAGCGCAGGTCGCGTCAACACCGTCGAGAGTGGGTGTGCCAAACGGTCCCTCTTCGGTAATGCCCCTGTCCTGCGCGACCAGCCGCGCGATGTAGTCGGGTAAACCTTCCGTCAACCATAACGGGCGAACGGCAGCGGGCTGCCCGGCGTCACGCCGCTTCGACGCCAACAACTCGTGTGTGGCTTCGTGAAGATATGGCGCGCGTCCATCCCGCACTCGCGCCATCGGCACGAATACCGCCGAGCGCCCAGACGCGTGCGCGACGAACGCATCGTCGACCAGGTAATAGGTGATCTTGCCCTTCGGAACAATCTGCCAGTCGTGAACGCCAACGCGCCGCCACAAGCCGGCCACCGCCGGATCAAGCGTGCCGCGCAACGCCTCCGCGTCTGCTTGGGAAAACGAGCGCGGAAACCAGATGATCGTGTGCTCGCCGTCGACATGAGCGCCGTCTTTGATCAGCGCCGCGACGCGGTTGCCATCATCCGCAGCCCAGTTCAACGGTTGTTGCGCAAATGCGAAGGCCGGCGCAGCGAGAATGCAGCCAGTGACCACCAGACGGCCAGTAATGGATGTCGCCATAAGCAGAAACTGCCTCCGCGTTCGATATGCTATCGAACGCCGGAGGCAGTTCTCAGTTCTCAGTTCTCAGTTCTCAGTTCTCAGTTCTCAGTTCTCAGTTCTCAGTTCTCAGTTCTCAGTTCTCAGTTCTCAGTTCTCAGTTCTCAGTTCCTACCGCTGCTGGCTCGTCGCCTTCGGCGCATCGACAACCGTTCCCCAGAAGCCGATCATCATTTCTTCCCAGGTCTGATCGCCCCACTTCACGTCTTTCGTGGGATCGGGGTTGGACTTGTTGCCGGTGGAGTTGTCGAAATGCGCGACCACCTCGATCTTGGTGCCCGCAGGGATCGTCTTCGGTTTCGCCAGCTCGTAGGTGATTTGGAAGTTGAAGTCGTACCTCGGCACCGCCAGCAGAACTTCCGACGTCCCGTCCGGATAGAACGCGGTGTAGGTCATGTCCTTGCCGCGCACGTGCATGTGCGGCGTCAGGCTGGTCATCACGAAGTCCTGCTTGGCCTCCCATACCACTTTGACTTCCGCGTTGGGATCGCCGGCTGGAATCACGAACCGCGGCTGGACGGCCAGGCCGGTGACATGAACCTGCTTCGGCGGTTCCTTGGCGAAGATGATGCCGATCTGCGTGCGATCGACGGCCTCCTTGCCGTTAGTCGTGTAGTGTATCTGCACGATGATGTCCTGGTGGGCGCGCAGCAGTTTCGCGATGCCCGGCTCGAAGATCAGGCCCGGTTTGTTCGGCGACACGCCGGTGATGTTCGTCGGCCCGAAAGTGTTGCCGGGACGCGTCGGCTTGTCGCTTGACGGCTCCGTGTAGGCGATGATGTGGTGCACGTTCGCCCGCGCGGTGGGCTTGATCTCGACCGCCGTGTACCAGCGGTCTTCCGGCAGGTTCACTGGAATGCGGATGTACTTGTACTCGATCGTGCCGGTCGCCGGAATATTGAAATCCTCGGTCATCGAGTAGATCGCGTCGGGCTTGCCGATCGTCCAGCCCTCGGCGAGCGGCGGCATCTTCGGCATGTCGGCCATGTCGCCCTTCGGCGCGCCGCCGTCGATCCAGGAGACGATCGTCTCGACTTCCTGGTCCGACAGCCTGGGATCGTTGCGGAACAGGCCGTGCGGCATGTCGGAGCCCCACGGCGGCATCGTCCGCGCCTGGACGCGCTGTTTGATCGCGCGCAGCCACGGCCGCGCGTCCTCGTACGACGTCAACGAAAACGGCGCGAACATCGTCGCGCGATGGCACTCGATGCACGACTTGTAGAAAATCGGCGCGACGTCTTTGGTAAATGTCGGTTTGCTGTCGGCGGCCTGTGCAGGAACCGACGCAATCAAGCCCGTGACGAACACGCCGAGAACGATCTTGAAACGCATAGGCTCCTGCCAGTCGTGATTACTGTTGCGGCTGATAAGTAGTCTTCGCCGGCGAATCGACAACGGTTCCCCAGAACCCGATCATCATCTCTTCCCAGGTCTGGTCGCCCCACTTCACATCTTGCGTCGGATCGGGGTTGAACTTGTTGCCCGTCGAATTGTCGTAATGCGCCACGACCTCGACCTTCGTCCCTTTCGGCAGCAGCTTCGGCTTCGCCAGCTCGTAGGTGATCTGCCAGTTGAAGTCGTATCTCGGCACGTTGAGCAGCACTTCCGACGTGCCGTCCGGATAGTGCGCCGTATAGATCATGTCCTTGCCGCGCACGTGCATGTGCGGCGTCAGGTTCGTCATGATCGTGTCCTGCTTGATCTCGGTCTCGCCGCGGACCTCCGCGTTGCCGTCACCGGCCTTGATCACGAAGCGCGGCTGGAGCACCATGCCGCCCCCCGCGAGCTTCACCGGCGGTTCCTTCGCGAAGATGATCCCGACCTGCGTGCGATCGACGGCTTCCTTGCCGTTGGTGGTGTAGTGCATCTGCAGAATGATGTCGTGGTGGCCGCGCAGCAGCCGCGCGACGCCAGGGTCGAACACCACGCCCGGTTTGTTCGGGGTCACGCCGCCGATGTTGGTCGACCCGAGCGCGCCGCCGGGACGCGTCGGTTCATCGGATGGCTGAGTAAACGCAATCACGTGATGCACCTGGGCGCGCGCGCCCGGCTTGATCTCGATGGCCTTGAAGTAGCGATCCTCGGGCAGGTTCACCGGGATGCGGATGTACTGATACTCGACCGCGCCGGTCGCCGGAATCTTGAAGTCCTCGGTCATCGCGAAGACCATGTCCGGCTTGCCGATCGTCCAGCCTTCGGCCAGCTGCGGCATTTTCGGCATGTCGGCCATGTCGCCCTTCGGCGCGCCGCCGTCAATCCACGAGACAATCGTCTGGACCTCTTGGTCGCTCAATCGCGGGTCGTTGCGGAACACGCCATGCGGCATGTCCGATCCCCACGGCGGCATCGTCCGCGCCGAGACGCGCTGCTTGATCGAACGCAGCCATGGACGGGCATCCTCGTACGACGTCAGCGACATCGGCGCGAACATCGTCGCGCGGTGACACTCGATGCACGACTTATAAAAAATCGGCGCGACGTCTTTGGTGAACGTGGGCGTCCCGTCTGCGGCCAGTGCAGCCGAGGGCAGGAGGAGCAACAGGCCAAGAATCAGCTTTCTCATAAGGACCCCTATTTTACCCGAAGCTGAGCTGTTACTGCTGGGCGGACGTCTTGGCCGGTTTGACCACCGTCGGATACTTGATGCCCAGCTGATCCAAGTACGACTTGTACTTGGTCGGATCGTAGTAGAACTTCTTCATTTCCGGCCGGTATTTGGCCATCATCGTTTCGTTCAGCCAGATTGCCGGCTTGTCTTCAGGCCGCATCAGCGGGATGTATTTCTTGTCCTTGGTCTGGACGTTCCGGAAATAGTCCCAGGCCTGGTCGACGAGTTCAGGGCGCATCAGCAGGTCGAGCACCGTCATCGCCACGACGCGCGCGCCGTACTGAATGCCCTTGTGCGCAATCGGCGTGGCCATTGAAATGGCGTTCGCCCAGTTGTGGCCCGGACCGGCCTGGATGTTCGACGGGTAGTTGATCGTCACGGTCGGAAGGTTCCAAGAGATGTCGCCGATGTCGTCCGAGCCGCCGCCGCGCTTTTCCTCGTCCGGAATCGATTCGCGCCCGCGCAGCGGCTGCAGCTTGGTCGCCAGGCCGTTTTCCGGCACTTTCATTTCCTTCTGCAGCGCCTTGGCCAGCGATTGGTCGGCTTCGCTCCACTCGGGCAGGCCGACTTTCTCAATGTTCGCGTACATGGTTTCAGCCACGGTCTTGTTGAAGTGGCCGGGCCATGCAGAGCCCAGCACCTTCATCGAGTACTCGGTGTCGGTCATCATCGTGGCGGCCTTCGCCATGTTGTTACCGATGTCCCAGAGTTTCTTGACTTCTTCGTAGCTGGTTTCGCGGAAGTAGTACCAGACAGACGCGTTCGGCGGGACCACGTTGGGCTGATCGCCGCCGTTGGGAATCACGTAGTGCGAGCGCTGCTGCAGGCGGAGGTGCTCGCGCCGGAAATTCCAGCCGATGTCCATCAGTTCCACGGCGTCGAGCGCCGAGCGGCCGCGCCACGGCGCGCCGGCCGCGTGGGCGCTCTCTCCCTTGAAGTCGTATTCAACCGACACGAGGCCGTTATTGGTACTGTCGCCCCAGCTGACGCCCATGTTGGCGCCGACGTGGGCAAAGATGCAGATGTCGACGTCTTTGAACGCGCCGCTGCGAACGTAATAGGCCTTGGTGCCGAGTAATTCCTCGGCGACACCCGGCCACAGCTTCAGCGTCCCCTGCAGGTGCTGCTGCTCCATGATCCGTTTCACCGCGAACGCCGCGGCGATCTGCATCGGCATGCCGGAGTTGTGCCCTTCGCCGTGTCCGGGCGCGCCCTCGAGAATCGGTTCATGCCAGGCGACGCCCGGTTTCTGCGACGCCTGCGGGATGTCGTCGATATCGGAACCGAGCGCGATTACCGGTTTGCCGCTGCCCCACGTGGCCATCCACGCCGTCGGGATGCCGGCGAGATTGCGTTCGATCTTGAAGCCGTTCTTTTCGAGAATGCCGGTCAGGTATTTCGTGGTTTCAATTTCCTGAAAGCCGGGCTCGGCGAAGCTGAAGACCATATCGTTCATCCGCTGCAGGTCTTCCTTCTGGCCGTCCACCTCGAGGATCACGTCCTTCTTGGACTGATCGAGCTTCGGGTTCGCTTGCCCTGAGCTCGTCGAAGGGGGCGGCGGTGTGGGACGCGGACTGGGCGTTGCCGCCTGCTGCGCCGTCAGCGATGCGGTTGCCGCCAGCGCGAGGAGCATCGTATAGAGGCGTGATGAAGGCATGGGGCAAATTGTAGCCGGTATTATTGAGTGCGATGGAGACTTTTGAACCGCGTGCATCGCTGCGGCGCGGGCATTGGATGACGTTATATGGCTGGGGAAACCCGCGGTATTTCCCGCGCTTGCCGGCGGCGACTCGCCGCCGTTTCACCGTTGCTCAGGATGCCCAGGTTGTCGCGGATTGTCACTGGCAGGTGCGCCCGTGGGAACGGCCGACCTTGCTGGCCTTGCACGGGTTGAATGGATCCAGCGACGCACATTACATGCGCGGGCTGGCCAGCAAGGCATTCGCCCGCGGGATGAACGTCGTGCGGCTGAACCAGCGCAATTGCGGCAACACCGAACATCTGTCGCGCGGATTGTTTCACTCCGGGTTGACGAGCGACGCCGCACGGATCATTCACGAACTGACTCGGGTCGACCGCTTACCGGCGATTGCGGTATCGGGATACTCGCTGGGTGGGAATCTGGCGCTCAAACTCGCCGGTGAGTTCGGTGCACATCCGCCGCGCGAGCTGCTCGGCATCGCGGCGGTGTCGCCGATCATCGAGATCGAGCAATGCACCCGCGCGCTCGAACGGCCGGAGAACTGGATCTACGAATGGAATTTCGTCCGTGATCTGAAAAAACGGATGCGGCTGAAGGATCGACTGTATCCAGGCGAATACGATCTGTCGAAACTCGAAGCGGTGAAAACAGTACGGCAGTTCGACGAAACCGTCACGGCACCGCATTTCGGTTTCCGCAGCGCGTCGGATTATTACTACCGCGCATCGGCGATGCGCGTGGTCGACCGCATCCGCGTGCCAGCATTGATCATCACCGCCGAAGACGATCCGTTCGTTCCGTCGCAGCCCTTCCGCGATCCGAAAGTGATCGGCAACCCGCATATCGAATTGCACGTCCTCGCGCATGGCGGCCACTGCGGATTTATCGGCGACCGCGCCGGAGAGGACGACGGCTACTGGGCGGAGAAGCGGATTATCGAGTTCGTGGAACGAGTTTCGAACTCAGTAAGTCTGAAGTCTGAAGTCTGAAGTGTGCCTCCTCGCACATCCGGGTGGCTGGTAGCCGTCCGGCCGGTGGACGACGGCAGACTTCAGGCGTCAAACTTCAGACTTACCGCCGCTTAGAAGATCCACCAAGGATTGAGCCCAGCGCACCGCGCAGGATAGCGCGGCCCACGCCCGACCCCACCGAACGCGCGGCCGATTTGGCGGCCGATTGCACGAGCCCGTCGTGCTTGCCGCCGCGCGGGCCGGTGGTACCGAACAGAATCGACGTCAGCGCGCCGGTCACGCTGTCGGTGGCTGGCGCGCCCGACCCACCCGTGCCCGGCCGCGGCGCCACCGGCGGCGCGTCGGCAGCCTCGGTCTTCGCGGCGGTCCGCGCGGTCAGTTTTTCGTAGGCCGACTCGCGATCGATGGTCTTCCCGTAGTGTCCGTACACAGGTTCGTTCTGCTGACGGATCGCGTCGCGGGTGCCGTCGGTGATCGGCCCGATTTGTGACGCGGGTGGCGCAATCCAGACGCGTTCGACGATCGTCGGACTGCCCTTGTCGTCGAGCATCGACACCAGCGCCTCGCCGACGCCGAGCTCCATGATCGCGGCGTTCGTGTCGATCTTCGGATTCGGCCGCAGCGTATCGGCCGCAACCTTCACCGCCTTCTGGTCCTTCGGCGTGAACGCGCGCAACGCGTGCTGGACGCGGTTGCCGAGCTGTCCGAGCACCGTTTCGGGAACGTCGGAAGGACTCTGCGTCACGAAGTACACGCCGACGCCCTTCGAACGAATCAGACGAACCACCTGCTCGATCTTCTGGACGAGCGCGTCCGGCGCGTCGGAGAACAGCAGGTGCGCTTCGTCGAAGAAAAAGACGAGTTTGGGCTTGTCCGCGTCACCCACCTCCGGCAGCTTCTCGTAGAATTCCGACAGCATCCAGAGCAGGAACGTCGCATACACCTTCGGAGCCTGGATCAACTGATCGGCGACCAGCACGCTGACCATTCCTTGCCCCTTCGAATCGGTCTGCAGCAGGTCGTCTACGTCGAGCATCGGCTCGCCGAAAAAGCTCGTTCCGCCCTGCTGCTCGACTTCGAGAATCGCGCGCTGGATGGCGCCGACCGACGCCGTCGAGACGTTCCCGTAGTTGGTCTTGAACTGCGCCGCATTGTCGCCGACGTGCGCCAGCATCGCGCGCAGGTCTTTCAGATCCAGTAGCGGCAGCCCGGCGTCGTCCGCGATCTTGAACACGATCGCGAGCACGCCCTGCTGCGTCGGATTCAGGTTGAAGAGCCGGCCGAGCAGCAGCGGGCCCAAATCAGAAATGGTGGCGCGGATCGGAAAGCCTTTCCTGCCGAAAACGTCCCAGAAAACCGCCGGATTGGCGCGCCACGCCGGCTCGGCGTTCCCGGTGGACTTCAACCGCACTTTCATCTTGTCCGACGCCGAGCCAGCCGCGGCCAGCCCCGACAGGTCGCCCTTGACGTCGGCCAGAAACACGGCCACTCCGATCTGTGAAAAATGATCGGTCAGCATCTGCAGCGTCACCGTCTTGCCGGTCCCGGTCGCGCCGGTGATGAGCCCGTGACGGTTCGCGAGTGCCGGGCGGAACAGCACATCTTCGCCTGCTGCGGTTTTTCCGACGACAAATGGTTCGCTCATGTCAGACCTGCAAATGTTGCATCAGCAAGCGCGCGAATTCAGGGCCCTTCCCCTCTTCCTCGTGCTTGAAATAGATGTAGACCTCGCGGCACGATTCGGTGGCGCGGGCGATGTCGTCTCCCCAGCGCTTGATCGCGTCCGGCGTATAGCCCTCATCGCGCAGGCGGAAGTAGGCGTAGTCGGCGGTCACCCGCAGCGGCGTCGACAGTTTCTCGCTGTCGGCGACGCACAGCGAGAGGTTCCTCGCCGCCAATCGCGAAAACACGTCTTCCTCGAACCACGACGGATGCCGGAACTCGAATGCTCCACAGACCCGCGGCGGAAGTTCTGCCAGAAACGTGTCGAACACCGTCAGATCTTTTTTCAGGTTCGGCGGCAACTGAAACAGGACCGCACCGAGCTTGTCGCCGAGCGATGCGGCAACCTGGCAGAACGACGCGACCAGCGGACCGACCTGCTTCAACCGGTTATCGTGGGTGATCTTTCGAGACGCTTTCAACGTCAGCTTGTACGGCGACGGAGTCTGCGCTGCCCAACCACCGACCAGCTTCTCGTTCGGCATCCGGTAAAACGTATAGTTGATCTCGACCGTTGGAAACCGCGCCGCATAGTACGGCAGCATTTTCGCAGCCTGCAGATCGGCCGGATAAAAACTGCCCTTCCACTCCGGATAGTTGTAGCCCGAGGTTCCGATCCAGATCATCTCGTTGCTCGTCACTCGTCGCTCGTCACTCGTCGCTCGTCGCTCGTTGCTGGTCGCTCGTCGCTGGTCGAGCCGCGAGTGACGAGTCGCGAGTACACTATACACATGCCTCGTCTTTTTCGTGTTGTCCTCTTCCTAATCACCACCGTCGCACTGAGCGATGCGTGTGCGAACAAGACCGACCAACGTTCATACCCGCTGCAGGGCCAGGTTCTCTCGATCGACGCCGCGCACAAATCGGTGACCGTCAAGCACGAAGAAATCAAGGGCTTCATGCCGGCGATGACCATGCCCTACGAAGTGCAGGATGCGAAAACGCTGAACACCATCGCGCCGGGAGATTTGATCAACGCCACGCTGGTGGTGTTCGCGAACGGCGCCCACCTGACAGCGGTGAACAAAGTTGGATCGGCGCCGCTCGAAAAACCGCCGGCCGAAGCGCCGATGCCCACCGCGTCGTCGGGCTTCGAGCTCTTGAAACCAGGCGAAGCGGTGCCGAATGCGAACTTCGTGGATCAAGACGGCAACCAGCGAGCTTTTGCGGACTTCAAGGGATCGCGGGTGGTGATGACCTTCATCTATACCGAATGTCCGATGCCGACCTTCTGCCCGCTGCTCGACCGTCGCTTCGCGGCAATGCAAAAGCCGTTGGCGGAGAATGCGGCGACGCAAGATGTCCGGCTGGTCAGCGTCAGCTTCGATCCGGCGACCGACACGCCGCCGGTGCTGAAAGCGCATGCGCGGCGCCTGAACGCCGACCCCGAGCGCTGGACGTTTCTGACCGGAGACCGCGATGACGTGGACCGCTTTGCGGCGCGCTTCGGCGTGCAGGTGTCGCGAGCGCTCAATGATGCGCGCGACATCACCCATAACCTGCGCACCGTGATCATCGACAAGGACGGCAAGCTGCTGAAGGTCTATACCGGCAACGACTGGACGCCCGAGCAGATACTCGGCGATTTGAAAGGGTGATCCGCAAGCCGGCGTTTACGCAGCGCGAGCTCGCGCTGATCGCGCGGCTGCGGACGCCTGCGGCCGTCCAGGCGTACCTCAACGAGCTTCCCTACAACCAGGAACCACACGGCCGCGCGACCTTGCGCAGCTTCCGCGGCGTCGTGCGGCACGGTTGCGCGCATTGCCTCGAGGCCGCACTGTTCGCAGCCGTGGTCCTCGAACGACACGGCTTTCCGGCGCTGGTTCTCAGCTTCGAATCGATCGATCAGCTGGACCACGTGATTTACCTCTATCGGCGGCGAGGACGTTGGGGCTCGATCGCCCGCTCGCGCGATCCCGGCCTGCATGGCCGCAAACCGCTATTCGCGACACCGCGAGCCCTCGCACTCAGTTACTTCGATGCCTACATCGACTACACCGGTCGGGTGAAGGGCTACGTCGTCGTCGACGTCGCCCGCGAAATGGGAGCGTATGACTGGCGGCTGGCTGACGGCAACATCTGGAAAGTCGAGCGGATGCTGCTGGATTTTCCACACCGCCGCATTGCGTCGTCCAACCAACGCGTACGGCGGCTTCGCGATCGCTATCGGCGCTATCGCGCACGCTTTGGCCGGAAACCGATCTATTACCGCGGGATGGAACGCTGGATGCCGCTGCCGAAGGAATTCGACTACGAGAGTTGATAATCGTCAACGAAACCGCTAACTTCGCTCGACGTGTTCTCGCTGATTTTTGTCACGGTGCTTGTAATCGGTGTGTTCGCAATCGATCTCGGCAGGCGCTGGTGGCAGGAGAACGAGTGGCGCCGCAAGTGGCGACGCCGTCCGGCAGACGATGATTAATCGAGATCGAAGTCGCGCATCGGTTTGGTAATCGGTTCTTCGCGCGCCTGACGCAGCGCCTCTTCGAACCGCTTCGACAGCGCATCACCGCGGGTCTTTTCCGATTCCACCGACTGTTGAAACATCGCTTCGCGCCGCGCCGCCTGCTCGGCGACGATCCGCTGCGCCTCGCTCAGTTCTGGCTTATCGGCGCGCTCGGGTTCTTTGTGGGAGACGATGCGGCCAAGATTCAGATCGATGACCAGCGTCGTCTGGCAGCAGGGACATGCGACTTCGATTTCCGATTTCAGTTTCGCCATTGCTGCCTCCGGTTACGAGGTCCGCTTCAGCCCTTCGAGGCCGCCGACCGTGAACTGCTTCTTGATTTCGACCGGTTTGCCGTCAGGCGAGGTCGCGTGCAGACGCAAATCCTTCACCTGCATGCGACGGAACTCGAAACGCTGGCCGAAGCCCGCCACGAACGCATCGAGCGGCGCCTGAAACCGTCCCTTCGCCGGGATCGAATCAGTTTTCACGCGATAGTAGGTATTCAACCAGATCTCGACGTTCTTCCACTCGACGTTCGAGCGGTTGTCGACGGTCAGCATGTTGCCGTCGAGCTTCAGCGGCTCGATCGGGGGCCCCGAACAGCCAGCCACTAGCAGTGCCGCCGCCATCACCGCACTCCGTACGGCGGCCGGCACGGCCCGCGGCGAGTCGCGCCGTAGCCCGCAGGGCGACGATCGAGTCGCCGCCTTCAGCACTCGCATGCTAGGAGTCTACTCGGGTTCTTCAGCGAGCTCCAAGGTGATCGGCGCGGCGTGATCGATGGCGTCGATAATGCTCGGCACCGACTGGGCGGCCCGCTTGGCTTTCACCGCCCGCGCCTCGGCGTAGATCCGATCGGGCACTGCTTGCAGGTCCCAGGCGATGCCCAGCGCGGCCATCGCGCGGATGACGTACCAGGTGATGTCGAATTCCCACCAGTAGAAGCCGTTGCGCGCGGCGCGCTGGTAGCGATGGTGATTGTTGTGCCAGCCCTCGCCGACCGCAAACAAAGCAGTCAGAGGATTGTTGCGCGATTCGTCGACGGTTTCGAAACGCCGCGAGCCCCAGAGATGATTCACGGTGTTGATCGCAAACGTCGCGTGCGCGAGCGTCATGGTCGGCAGACAGAAGCCCCACACCAGCCACGGAAAACCGCCGCCCAGATAGAGAACGACCGCCAGCGACAGCGGCGGCACGAAGAAATATTTCTCGAGCCAGGCAATCTCGGGCACCGGGCCAAAGTCGCGCAGCACCGGATTGGTGAGCTCGACTTTGTCGTACCTCGTGTCGTGCAGGAACCAGCCGATGTGCGCGTAGTAGACGCCGCTGACCATCGGGCTGTGCGGATCGCCGTCGCGATCGGCGTACTTGTGATGGTTCACGTGGTGGCCAGCCCACCACAGCGGACCTTTCTGCATCGCGGCGGTGCCGATGAAGGCCCAGACAAAGCGCGCGACGCGATTCATCTTGAACGCACGATGCGCGAAGTAGCGATGGAACGCGAGCGTCAGGCCGACGGCGCGCAGAAAATGCGACGCGGCCCACAATGCGACGAACGCCCAACGGAATGGAACGGCAAAAACCAGCAGGGCACTGACCTGGACGATCCAGAAAATCGACACTTGGACAAGATTTGGTAGCACGATTAGATTTCTCGCAACGGATAGGCGATTGGAATGCGGGCCGGGCCAATCGCCGGAAGCAGGCCAACCGCTCCGATCATCGCAGTAAAGAGTAGACCGCCGGCCATCAGCACCGGGGTGATTCGGAATGTCAATGAAATGTCGCTGATGCTCAAAGAATTCGTCGCGCATCCTATGATGCCACCGACGACCGCCAGAACGATCGATTCGGCGAGAAACGCGGTCACGATGCGAAACCGTGAGAAGCCGGGCGCCCGCAGCGTCCCGACGGGGCGCGTCCGATCGCGACCGCTGCGTTCACCGTGTTCATCGCGCCGCAGTTGATTCGCAGGCGCGAAAGATCCGTCTCCGAGCTGATAGGCATGACGTGTTCGTTCCGAGAGCAGTAGCCTCCCGAACGAGTTGTAATGGAATCCTTATTGTACTGTGAGAGGCAAATCGGACAGCCGGCCGTGCCCTAGTTTTCTTCTTCGAACTCTTCTTCTTCGGGCGGACCGAGGCGCGTCGACGGACGCAGCGCTTCACGGTAATCGTAGAGCGGCAGGTCGCGAACGTGTAACGTCAGCGTGCAGGCGGGCGACTTCTGGTCGACGACGACCGTGACCGGACTACCCTCGACGCCTTCACGGAAGGTGATACGGCAGCCGCAGGCAAGCCGTGCGTGCGTGAACCCCTTCATGGCTTGATCATAATGCAAAATGCCAAATGCCAAACGGAAAATGCAGAATCACAGTCCTAGCAGCGCTTTGATCTGATTGTCGAACGCGTCCTTCGAATGCAGCCCGGCGTGCTTCATGCAAATCTTGGCGTCGCGCGAGATCAGCACGGTCACCGGAATGCCGAGCAGCGGCCCGTAGGCGTCCTGAATGTCTTCGTGATCAAGGCCTTGCAACACCGGGTAATTCATTTTCATCTGCGCGACATACGGTTTCAGCTTCGGCAGCGTGTCGTCCACCGACACGCCAACCACCTGCAAGCCGTTCTTGCCGTACTTGTTCTGGAATTCGATGAACCAGGGGATTTCGACTTTGCACGGCCCGCACCAGGTGGCCCAGAAGTCGAGCAGAATCACTTTGCCCTTGAACGCCGTCAGCTTGACGTCGGCGTTGTTCAGATCCTTCAGCGTGAAATTCAGATTCGCGGGCTTGGCATCGGCCGGACAGGCCTGGGCGGCCAAGGCTGATGCCGCGGCGTGCGAAAAATCGAGATCGACCGGCAGTGTCAGCAGCGCGAGCGCCAGGGCACTCAGCGTCGCAACTCCCCAACGAATCACTTCTCGACTACGCACCCTGATCCCCAATCCCTAATCCCCATCGGATCACCATCCCATGCTACCGCAGCGACGCCTGCACAGCGGTGGCGATCCGCTCCACTTCGGCTCTCGGCTCGTGCGCCAGCAACACAAAGGTGCGATTGTTGGCACACCAGATTGCGGCGTGATGTCCCATCACCTGCACGAATTCCTGCGCCCGCGCGGTGCGCGGCAGCATGAACAGCGATACTGGCTCGCCGTTGTGGCGATACATGATGTGTGCGATCTTGCCTTCACCATACAAGCATGGACGCGAGCCGACCAGTTCGAGGCCGACTTGCGCCGCCTGCGCCGGCAGATGCATCTGCCAACCGAAACCCGATAGCATCGAACTCTCGACCGTCGGCGCATCATCGTGCGTATGGAGAGCGCCATTCAACGCGAAACACTTGATGTGGTCGGCGGCGAGCTCGGCGGCCATCACCCGGCTCGACGACTGAGTCAGCTGATAGACGAACGCGCTGCCGACGATCAGCACCAGCGAAGCCGCCGCCGCGAACGGCGCCAGCCGCGACCGCAGCGGGATCGACGGACGCAGCTGCGGGCGGGCCGATGCGGCGGCAGCGCCGCCTCCGAAACCCTGCTGCGGGATCGATCGACTCTCGCTCGCGGCGCTTGCGGCGTTGGCGCCGCGGGCCACCGTGGCGCAGCGCCGATAGAGCGATTCTGGCGCGCACCGCGCGGTGAGCGCGATCTTGCGTGCCGCGATCAGTTCGTGAACAGCACGTTCGGCAGCGACGCGCGAGTGGCAGGGCGGACACGCACGCAGGTGTTCGTCAACCGCGACGCAGTCGCCGGCCGGCAGCAGGCCGTCTACGTATGGCGTGACGAGCGGATCGATGGCTTCACAATTAAGCATTGACTGGTCGTAGATGATGGAGGCGCTCGAATAGCAAGCGGCGGCCGCGCGAAATCCGCGACATCACCGTGCCGACCGGGATCGAGAGCATGTTGGCGATTTCCGCGTACGAAAATTCTTCCACGTCGCGTAACCAGACCGCCTCGCGGAAGGCGTCGGGCAGCGCGTCAACCGCGGCTTGCAGTTCGGGGGCGAGCGTGTCGCGGAGCAACAAGGTTTCGGGGGTCTCGGCGGGACCGCCGCGCGCCGGCACTTCGGCGGCGCGCTCGACCACTTCGCTGTCGACCGCCACGGTATCGCGGGCACGGTCGCGCGCCCGGTTTCGTGCGGTGTTATGGAGAATCGTGAACAACCAGGCCCTCAGGTTCGTGCCCGGCGTAAAGCTGTCGGCGGCGCGAAATGCCTTGAGATAGGTCTCCTGGACCAGATCCTCGGCATCCGCGGGCGCGCGCGTCAGCCGGAGCGCCGTGCGATATAAGCTGTCGAGCGACGCCAGCGCCTCGGTTTCGAACGCTGGCGACACTGGACGTAAACCCTCACGGGCCATTGGTTATTCCAGCCTTCGCGTGCGGATGCGCCCGAGCTTCGGCTGGCCGGCCCGCGTCGGCGAAGACGGCCCTCCGAAGCGTGTCGATCGGCACAGCGACAGGCGTAGAGGGCAGTATAGCGTTTGTATCCTTCTGGAGTCGGCGCGGGTGATCGGTAGAGGACAAACCCCCGCAAAATCGGCAGGAAATGCCGAGCATGACGTTTGCAGGCGCGTCAGCGTCAACAGTAAGATCGAGCTGGTTCCCGTTGCCTGCACACCCTGAGGGATTGCTTATGCGCCCGCGCGTCCTGCTGCCTTTTTTACGGCCGCCAGTCGTGGCCCTGCTCGTCGCCGCGGCGATCGTCGGCTCGACGGAGCGCGCCACCGCGCAAACGCCGTTTGTGCCCTACTTCGGCAAGAACAACATTCACTACGACACTTTCCAGTGGAAGATCTATCCGACCGACCACTTCGAAATTTACTTTTATCCGGAAGTCGAGTCGCACCTCGAACGGATTGCCAGCTACGCCGAAAGCGCCTATCAGCAGGTCAGCGCCGATCTGAAGCACGACCTGTCGTTCAAGGTGCAGCTGATCATCTTCAAGACCCACAGCGAATTCGAAGAGCAGAACATCGAACCGGGCGCCGGCCAGGAAGGCGTCGGCGCCTTCGCCGAACCGTTCCGCCAGCGGATCGTCGCGCCAATCGACGACCCGCCGGATCGTCTCTACGGCCTGATCGTTCACGAGCTGACCCACCAATTCGAGTTCGACATCATTCCGCAGTCGCTGATTCGCCGCAGCGTGCCGCTGTGGGTGAACGAAGGGCTTTCCGATTACGAACGCGGGCAATGGACGCCGATCGACCTGATGGCGGTCCGCGACGCGGCCATCGCCGACATCATCCCGAAGATGACGCAGCTCGAAGGCTACGGCACCGCCGGTCCGTCGCGCCTGATTTACAACCTCGGCCACGCGGTCTTCGAATTCATCGAAGCCAAGTACGGCAAAGAAGGCATTCGCCAGTTCATGTTCGCGCTGCGCAAGAGCGTCATCGGCGGCGGTGAAGACGCGTACGAAGAAGCGCTGAAGATGACGAAGGAAGAGTTCGACGAAGCGTTCGAGCGCTATCTGAAAGAGCGCTTCAAGCCCTTCCGCGACAAGGAACGTCCGGCCGACTATGGCCGCGACCTGTCGCCGAACAAAGAGAAGACCAATTTCGCGCAGGCGCTGTCGATCGCGCCGTCGCCGTCGGGCGATTTGATCGCGGTGGTGACCGCCAACCGCAAGGATCAGGAACTCGACATCATCCTGGTCTCGTCGAAAGACGGCTCGGTGGTCCGCAACCTGACGCGCGGGTTCGACAAAGACATGGGGTTCGATCACCTCGTGCAGCTCGGCGTCGATACGATGGCGAACCCGTGGATGGGATGGTCGCCGAAAGGCGATCGCCTCGCCTACTTTGTCCGGACTGAAAAGGAACGCACCCTGGTCATCCAGAACGTGCTGACCCGCAAGGTCGAAATGAGGATTCCGCTGAAGAGTGTCGACGAACCGGAGTCGCCGACGTTTTCGCCGGACGGCCGCTTCGTGGCATTCGATGCGCTGCGCGGCGCGGTCGGCGACATTTTCACCGTCGATCTGGAGTCCCTGGCGGTGATGAACGTCACCAACGACCCGTTCGGCGACCGTGCCCCGAGCTACTCGCCGGACGGCAAGTTCATCGTCTATACGGCGCGGGTCAGCGGCAACGACAAGCTGTTCAAGGTGGATCTCGAGTCGAAGCAGAAGACGCAAGTTACCTTTGGGACGCAGGACGAAACCGGCGCGCAGTTTATCGACGACCACACGATTGTGTTTGCGTCGACCGCGACGGACCCGGCCGTGCCGCTCGAACCGGACGTGGCCCGCAACGGCAACATCTTCAACATCTGGACGCTCGACTTGAACAGCGGCGAACTGCGTCAGTACACCGACGCGGTCGGCGGCAACTGGTCGCCGGTGGTGCTGAACGAAGGCAAGCAGAACCGCATCGCGTTCGTCAGCTATTTCAAGAACGAATACACCATCCGGACGCTCGACCGGAAAGAACCCTTGCACACCGCGTCGTCGTCCGACTTCGGCGCGCCCGGACCGGTCATCGACTTTGTGCCGCCGCTGCAGCATGCGCTGGTGGCGTCGAACGTCCGGAAGAAGGGCGCGTTCGAAAAGATGTTCCTCGAGGGCCGGCCGCCGCTCAATGTCGGCGTCACCAGCAACGGCGACATCTTCGGCGGAACGCAGGTCAGTTTCGGCGACGTGCTTGGCGACAAGCAGGTGAATATCTACGCGGCGTCGATCTCGCAGTACCGCACGCTGGCGCTCTCATACGTCAACTTGTCGCGACGCTTCCAATACGCGTTGCAGGGCTACTCGCAGACGACGTTCTTCTACGGTCAGCTGGGCGGCGTCTTTTACGATCCGACCTATGCGCCGTTCATCGATCGCGATCTGGCGTTGGCCACCCGCACCGTCCGCGGCGGCAGCGCGCTCGGCATCTATCCGCTCGATCGCTACCGTCGGCTGCAGGTGACGGGCGGCCTGGTGCAATTGCGCGAGGAATACAACGATCCCGGCATTGAGGAGCTGGCGCAGCAGTACCAGCAGCAGCAATACGGCCAGCGGGTCTTCCGTGACGGCACGATGATACCGCTCGGCGTCGAGTTCATCCAGGAGACGACCGTATTCCGCGAATTCGGTCCGCTGGCCGGCAGCACGATGCGATTTGCCTACGACGTCTCGCCGAAAATCGGCAGCCTGCTGTCGCGGCAGACCATCGACCTTGAAGCACGCCACTACCTGCGGCTGGGTGGCTCGGGGTTGCTGGCAACGCGGATCCGCGGCTTCAAGAGCATGGGCGACTACCCCGACTTTCTCTACTTCGGCGGCAACGGCGATTTGCGCGGTTACGACTACCTGCAGTTCGCCGGCCAGAACACCGTCTACGCCAACGCTGAACTGCGGTTCCCGCTGATCGAGGCGGCGCTGACGCCGATTGGCGTGATCGGTGGCATCCGCGGCGTCTTCTTTGCCGGCATCGGTGGCGCCTGGTTCAACAACCAGCAATCGAGCGACGGCTGCACCGGCGGTACCAGCTACCAGTTCGCGACCAACAACACCGAGATCTGCCGCGTCGTCACCGGCTACGAGGTCAATCCGGGAACTGGCCTGATTGGAACCAATCCGGACGGCAGCCTGAGGCTGACCTACGGGCCGCCACAGGCGATCTCCGGATTCCGCCTGAAAGACGGGCGCGCGTCGTACGGGCTGGGACTGGAAACCTTCGCGCTCGGTTTCCCGATCCACTTCGACTGGTCGTGGCGGACGCTGTTCAATAAGGATTGGGAAGACGTGGTGTTCGCGACCGCTGGCGGCAGCCACGAGTTCCGGAAGCCGCGCTTCGCGGTCTGGATCGGCTACGATTTCTAACGCGCCGGGGGCGCGGAGTCGAGCAAACGCAAAGTTCGCGGAGTTCGCAAAGCTGAGTTTTGATTTTGCGTTCTTTGCGCACTTTGCGTTTTTCTGGCACTATTACTTTGGTTTGACAAAGCAAACTAAAGTACGCGATCGTCAAATCCGCGATGTGCTCGACGCCTACCCGCGGATTTATTTCGCCTGCCATACCCGGCACGTCCGCGACCCGCAGACCGGCACCGAACTCAGCGCTCACCAGGCGAGCATCCTCGACCACCTCGACGAGGTCGATCCGATGTCGATGACCGACCTCGCCGGTCACATGGGTGTCACGGTGGCAACGATGTCGCTGGCGATCGATCGGCTCGAAGACCGGGCCTACGTACAGCGGGCCCGCGACCCGAAAGATCGCCGCCGGGTGTTGCTGCGCATCACCGCCGACGGCGTCCGGCTGCGCGAGGCCAAGTCGGTGCTCGATCCGATGAGGGTCGAAGGGGTGCTCGGCGAGCTCTCCTCCGCCGATCGGGCCACGGCGCTTCAGGGCTTGGCGCTGCTCGCTCGCGCGTCAAATCTCCACATGACGCGAAACAGGAGTAGCGACCTGCGACGAGCGAGCGGGCGACGAGCAGCGAGTGACGAGTAACGACCGGTAACCAGGAGTAGAAGCAGCGATGAAATGGATCCTCCTCGGCGTGGTTATCGTCACCGTGCTGGTCGCGGTCGTCGCCGCGATCGGCGCGCTGTTGCCGCGCGACCACGTGGCCAGCCGCACCCTGACGATGCACCGCCCGGCCCGGGAAGTGTGGGCGGTAATCTCCGATCCGGCCTTCGCCAAGGACGCAACTGGTCAGGACGTACCGGTCGAGACCGTCGAATCGATGCCACCGAAAAAACTCGTGACCCGAATCGCCGACCCGAACCAGCCATTTGGCGGCACCTGGACCTTCGTTATCACCCCGACGCCGACTGGTTCGACGTTGACGATCACCGAAGCCGGCTGGGTGTCGAACGTCATCTTCCGATTCGTCTCGCGCTTCATCATGGGCCACCACGCGACGATGGATACCTATCTGCGCAATGTGGCGAAGCGTTTGAACGAAGAGGCGGTACTGTCCGGAGAATAACGTGTTCGAATCGCGCGGACCGTCCGCGGCTTTCGGCCAAGGAGGAAGCATCTCGCTGCGCCGCCCGTATTCCGCAAGCCCGAAACACATCACGCTGTTCGAACCCTAACGCTGCGCCGCGGTCCTACTAAGACGCTTCCTCCGCGCGAAAGCCGCTGACGGGCAGCCGCTCGCGGAGGCGCGTTGAGGCAACTGTGGCGCGACGCCGTTCGGAGGTCGACGTCCGAATTCCACGAGCGCGCGAGAAGACTGAGACTCCAGGCCAGGTCATCGACCTGGCCGGCCATCAAGAAGAAACGTCTCGCAGCGCGCTCCGCCGACCGGAGACGGCGGTGCGACGCAGTTGCCTCAAGAAACGCCGCAGCGCCGAGCGACTGGCCATCAATCTGACAGGCGGGCGTCAGCGGAAGGCACTTCATTCGTTAGGTGAAGCCGCCCGACGCGGCACGGCGCCTCGATCACCAGACGCCGACGTCGTATAACATCGAGCGATGGTTGAATTACAACCAAAGCGCGCGTCGGAATCCGAGACCGAAATGGTGCAGGTCGTGCTGCCGAACGACGCGAATCCGCTCGGATTCATTCTCGGCGGCACCGTGATGCACTTGATCGACATCGCCGGCGCCATCGCCGGCCACCGCCATACCCGCAGCCTGCTGGTCACCGCCGCAGTGGACGACCTGCAGTTCCTTCACTCGATCAAAGTCGGCGACTTGATCATCCTGAAGGCTCGCGTCACCTGCGTCTTCACGACGTCACTCGAAGTGCAGGTCGATGTCTTTTCAGAGGAAACGCTGACCGGCCGCGTTCAGCTGACCAGCCGCGCCTTTCTGACGTTCGTCGCGATCGATCGGGCCGGCGGCCGGATACGGATTCCACCGCTACTGGTGGAGTCGGAGGCTGAGCAGAGAATTTGCGCGGCGGCGCACGAGCGGCGAGCGGGAAGATTGAAGAAAAAGACTGAAATTCTGAAGTTTGAAGTCTGAAGTCTGAGATTGAATCCTGAGGCAGACTTCAGACTTCCGACTTCAGTCGCTACGAAACGTTCTTCAGCCGCAGCACGCTCTTGTCGAGATCGATCCCGACGCGGTACTTGCTGAGGAACTTGTGACCAACAATTCCGCCGAGCTGAAATCCGAGCAGTGCGCTCGGCGCGTTCAGGTTCAGCACCACCACCGGGAAGTTGTCGTACTTGATGGTGTCGAACGCCAGGTTCACGCCCGGCATCAAAAACGCGTCGTCGTCCCAGCCCGACGTGCCGTACACCTTCAGCGCAATCTTGCGGCCGGTCTGCGGCTTGTTCAGCGCCGTCGCGGTCGCCTGGCTGATCGAAATCACTTCCCCGCCGGTATCGACGACGAAGTTCACTTTGTGGCCGCCGTCGACCATCCCATTGACGGTCGCAAGGCGATGCAGCCGCAGTGGCAGCTCGATGTCTTTCGCTTCGTCCGCCAGCTTCTTGCCAAAGGTCAGCTTGTGGGTCTTGTAGTCGATCACCATCGAGTAGCCGAGCGCCAGTGGCGACAACGCCTCGGTTTCCTTGACCGGAATATCGCGAAGCGGCGGGTTCTTGATCAGGCACGGCACGTTGCGCAGCTTCAGCGAACCAATTTCCAGTGAATCCATCCGCGCCAATTGCAGGCCGCGCAGGCCAACCCGTCCGACCCCGGCGCTGAGCGTATAAGTGACCGGCGTGATGCCGAGCCGCTGCGCCGTCTGGCGCGTGATGATGGTGTTTTCCGACCCGGTGTCGATCACGAAATCCTGCGCCGACGCGTCGTTCACCTTGGCGCGCACCACGACCTTTTCGTTCACCAGCCGGAAATCCACCGTGTAGATGCGGTCCTCGGCGCCAGCTTCGGTGTCGAACGGAACCCGCTGGCCGAACGAGCGCAGGAATCGAATTTCAGCGCGCGACCAGTCGGCCTTCTCGCTGTGATCCTTATTCGGCAGGAGATTCACGTAGTTGGAAAACGCCGAGGCCGCCTCTTCGTACTTGTGCATCCGTTCGTAAATCGTGCCGACGGTGTGGTGAATCTCGAGATCGCGCGGCGACATCCGCAAGGCGGTCTGCGCCTCGTTCATCGCGTCTTCGAGCTTGCTGCGCGCCGCGAGCGAACGCGCCATCCCGTGATGGCCGCGCGCCAGCTCGGGCTGGGCGGCGAGCGCGTCGCGATACTGGTTTTCCGCTTCTTGGAACAAACCCGAGGCCCACAGCGCGTCCCCGTAAAGCGCCATCACGTCGGGGCCGGTCGGATCCGCCGTGTGGAGCAGTTCGGCCTCGCTGCGCGCAAGTTCGAATTCCGCGACGCGCAGCGCCGACGCAATCACCCCGATGCGTGGCCGTCGCGTGTTGTCCGGTAACGCGGACTTCAGGGCCAGCCTGTAGGCGTCCAGCGAATCGAGGAAACGGCCTTCGGAAAACAGCAGGTCGCCAAGTTGGAGTTGAATTTCCGACGCCTGCGACGACGGTGTGACATCCGCGCGGATTACGAACGAGCCTGCGGCGACGATGGCCGTGACCGCCGCAACTCGGAAGGCGCTCTTCATCCACCCCTCCTGGGAACCAGCCGGTGCTTACAAAATCCGATCCGACCCGATCAGGCCGGATTCCCTTGCAATCGAGCGGTCGCGGCGTTTCGAAAACGGAAAATCAGTGCGTGTACTGTTCGATCGGAACTCCGTCGTACATCTGGTCTACCCGGAGGATCTGCGCTTCGCGGCCGTAGGTGCCGAGTTCGTAGTCCTCACTCATGATCAGCGCCTTGATCGGTTTCGTCGGACAGACCTCCGCACAGAGTCCGCAGAAGCTGCACCGCGATAGATTGAAGTCGAAATAGTCGAGCACCTTGATCTTGGTGCCGGCTTCGCGATGGCCGCCGAGCGCAATCAAGTCGTCCGGACATGCCTTGGCACACTGGTCGCAGACGATGCAGGTCTGCGCGCCGGTCCCTGGTTCGGTCTGCAGCCGCAGCACACCGCGGAACCGCGGCGCCGTCGGGCGGCGTTCCGCAGGATATTGGAAGGTGAACGCCGGCTGGGGCGTGTACTTGAGCGTGATCCACAGCCCCTTGAGCAGGTCGATCAGAAAAATCGATTTCAGGAATCGAAGCAACACGGTCAGGACCTCTCGCCGATCAGGACCGGCTCCGACGCGCCGAGCGGAATCAGCCGCTCCTTGCGCAACACGGTGCCTTCTTTTTTGATCTTGTCCTGCAGCCGCATCAGTCCGTAGAGGAGCGCCTCGGGACGTGGCGGGCAGCCGGACACGTAGACGTCGACCGGCACGACCTTGTCCACACCCTGCAGCACGCTGTAGGTCGGGAATGGCCCGCCGGCGTTCGAACAGCTGCCCATCGAAATCACCCACTTGGGTTCAGGCATCTGGTCGTACAGACGACGCAGCACCGGCGCCATCTTCTTGGTCACGGTGCCGGCGACGATCATCAAATCGGATTGTCGCGGCGATGCGCGAAAGACTTCGGCGCCAAATCGCGCGATGTCGTAGCGCGATGCCGACGCCGCCATCATCTCGATCGCGCAGCAGGCCAGCCCGAATCCCATCGGCCAGATGGACGATTCGCGCGCCCAGTTCAGAACGCGATCGATGCTGGTGGTGATGAAGTTGTCTTCGAACGTGTGATCGATCAGACCCAATTGACGCTCCCGCCCAGTACTCAGCCCGGTATCGAGTCCCCAGCTTCTGCTATCGTGGAAAGTGGCGACTCGCAGATGATATACGGCATCACATTGATTTTGCTAGCCTTATCGGCAGTTCAGGAAGCCGCGCCCCGAGGTGACATTCGCCGCACGTGCGACCCCGTATTTGACACCCTGTTTACGCCAAAAGCGCCACTCGATGGCCGCTATGAGGTATGCGTCACTGACGAAATCGTCCCGGACGGCCCCACTATTACAGAATCGGTACACCTCGCGAAGCCCGAGCGGCTCGAGCCGCTCGACGCGTTCGGCACCGCCGGGTCTTACAGCCGCTCCCGCTTAGTCCAGTTATACGGCGGGCGGCGCGTTACCGTCCAACGCGGCTGGCGCGAGGACGATGGCCGCCTCGAGTCGGTGACGCTGCTGACGCCGTACCCGGATCCGACGCTGAGCCGATTGCATTCGGGAACGATGATCATCCGGTGGATCAGCGAGCGACGCTGATCGCAATGTCCCCTTTGACGACGTCGAGCGACATCACCGGCTCACCGCTGCCCAGCGTCGTCTCGCCGAATCGCGGCCCGAACTGGTCCTTCATCGTCAGCGGGATGTCAGATTTGATCTGACCGTTGAGCGTGACGGCGAGGATGCGCGCGTTCTGCGGTGCGCGCGCCAACCGAACCCGTAACGGACCGTTGAAGACGCGGATGCGCAACATGCCGCCCGGTGCAAGCGCCGCGTCCTTCACATCGACGCCGCCGAGACCAGTCTCCAGCCGAACGCGTCCCGCGACCGCGGTCGCTTCAATCGATCCGCGACGAACATCGGCATCACAGGCGGCGGTCAGGCCCGAAATCCGCAGATGGCCTTCGAACAGCCGAATCGACTGAAAATTCGCGTTCGCCGGTGCGCGGATCACTACGGTGCTGATCAGCGCAGCGTCCCTGCCGTCGCTCTTTTGCGTCGCGCCGACCCGCAGCGCGTCACCGGTGTTATCGATGACCACTGGAAACTTCGAGAAGCTGTCTGACGAGGGTGCGCGTCGGACGATCTCAACGGCGACGTCCGGCCGATTGGATCCAACAATCGTGACGTCGCCAACTGTCGTGTCCACCTGGATGGCGCGGCCCAGAGCGAGCGGAACCGTTTGCGTCACGCGATCGGTGACGTCGGCGGTGCGAATCACCGCGGCGCACCACGACGCCAAAGCGATCGCAACCGCGCAGGTTCGCACCATCGCTGCGGATTATAATTTGCTTGTCAGCATGCGAACGGTCGTCGGCCGCTGGTTAATGCTCGCGTGTGTCTGTGCGTCGATCGGCCGCTCGGCCGATGCGCAAACACTGCCGTCGGGACCAGTGTCGTTTGCCGACGGCCGCGTGACCATGGCCGGCGATGTGTCGGCGGCATACGGTTCCGAAGATCCCGGATTCTTCGACTACACCGACTACGACCATTCTGCGCTGCGGCTGATTCGCATCAATGTGTCGGGCACGGTAAAGGCGAACGACCACTTCGCGCTGCTCGGGGAGCTCCAGACCGAAAACCTCGACAGCGTGCGGCCGTACGCGCTTTACCTGCGCGTCCGTCCCTGGACCGCACGCGCATTCGACATTCAGATCGGCCGCTTGCCGCCCACCTTCGGCGCGTTCGGCCGTCGCACCTACGCGTCGGACAATCCCCTGATTGGCTATCCGCTCGGCTATCAGTATTTGACGTCGCTGCGACCCGACGCCCTCCCGGCAAACGCTGACGAACTGTTGCAGAAAGCCGGGCTCGGTTGGCGGGTTCGCTATTCGGTGGGCGACCCGAGCTTGGCGAATGGCGTGCCGCTGATCAACGGCTTCCGTTGGGACACTGGCGTGCAGGTTCACGCCGCACTGCCGGGCGACGTGCTGTCGGTTACCGGTTCGGTAACGAGCGGAACGCTATCGAATCCGTTGTTCGACGACGATAATGGCGGGCGCCAGTTGGCTGCCCGTATCGAGGCGCGGCCGATCGTGGGATTGATTGCCGGTGCCTCGTTCGCCCGCGGCGCATTCGTGGGCGACGATGCCGTGCGTGCCGCGACCGCGGACCTGCACCCGCCGCACTACACGCAAACCGGCTGGGGCGCAGACCTCGAATACTCGCGCGCTCATCTGCTGGTGCGCGGCGAAGGAATCTTTTGCGCGTGGGACCTGCCGCCATGTTTGACGTGCGCCCTTGCGCGCCGCACGCCGGCGATCGATTCGCCCTTGCGCGCGACGTCGCTGTCGGTCGAAGCCAAATACACCATCCTGCCTGGCCTCTATGCCGCTGCACGCGTCGGTCATCTCGGATTCAGCGAAATCACTGGCACGACCAGGACCGCTCCGTGGGAGGCCCCGGTGGCACGAGTCGAAGTCGGCGGCGGTTATTCGATTCAACGCAACTTACTGGCGAAGTTCGCCTATCAGCGGAACCAGCGCGATGGTGGGCGGCTGAAGTCGGAGGCAAACCTGTTCGGGGCACAATTGGTGTACTGGTTCTAGTTCAATGGATACACCAAGGACACCAAGGGTACAAAGGAGACAAAGGCATTTCCTCACGGTTGCGTGCCCCTTGGTGTCGTTCGTGTTGCTGTTGTTGTTTCTGATCGCGTCCGAACAAATGCCAATGCAGTCCGCTCGTCCGGGCTCAGTGCGCGGCCGCGTCGAAGTGAAGCGTCCAGCAGTCGCCGTGGATCGTCGACCAGGCATCGCCGATCTGGGCGCGGCCGAGCCTCGCGATCTTCCCGACCTGCTGCGATCGGTGGTGTATCTCGAGTCGGCGCCGCGCGGCGCGTTCGAATCGGGCGAGGCGGGCCATGCGGTAATGGATCAGCGCAACGAAACGTTCGTGCCACACGTGCTCGCGATCATGACGGGCACGACGGTCGACTTCCCCAACTCGGACAAGTTCTATCACAACGTGTTTTCGCTCTCGAAGCCGGCGCGATTCGATCTCGGCCGCTATCCAGCCGGCCGCTTCCGATCGATTCGCTTCGACAAACCGGGAATCGTGCGGGTGTTTTGCGACATCCATTCCCATATGAACGCGTACATCCTGGTGTTCAGCCATCCCTTCTTCACCTTGACCGATCAGGAGGGACGCTATCGCATCGACAGTATTCCGCCCGGTTCGTACAACGTCGTAGCGTGGAACGAAGGGACCGCATCGGATGCCAAGCCGGTCCTGGTCGCCGACGGCGGCGCAGCCGAGCAGGATTTCTCGATCCGATGAAGCTCCTGTCATCGCTGCAAAGCCGGATCTTCGTGGCGAGTGCCTTGCTCGCCATGCTCTGCATCGTCATCGCGGTCTATCTCGTCAACCAGCGCGTCACCGAAGAAGCGGAACGGACGCTGGAACGGGAAATCATCACGACCGCCGCGCAGGTCGATCAATTGCGCGCCGAACGCACCCAGACCTTCGCACTGATGGCGCGGTTCATCGCCGATGTACCGATGCTCAAAGCGGCAATGACGACCGATGATCCCGACACGGTGAAAGAGCCGGCCGGCAGCTATCAGACACAGCTGAAAGCCAGCCTGGTACTGATTACCAATCGCAAAGGTCAGGTGCTCTACTCGGCTGGCGGCTCGCCGCGCGCGGCGGCGATCGCCGCGCATCAACCGGCAATTCAGGAAGCCCTCGCGGGCAAAGAAACCGTCAGCCTGTTGCCGCAACCGAACGGGATTCTTCAGGTCGTCACCGTGCCGGTCGTCCTCGAGCAGCCGCGTCGCGAGGTACTGGGCACGTTGAGCGCCGGCTTTCTGCTCGACGATGAGCTGGCGCAGCAGCTGAAAACGATCACCGGCAGCGACATCGCTTTCGGCATGTCGGGGCAGATCCTCGCGGGAACGCTGCCGCGCGATCGTTCCGAAGCGCTCGCCGGACGGTTGCGGACCACCGAGCCGTCGCGAGTCGTGATTGGCGGCGAGGAGTACGTCGTGCTGCCGCGTCCGCTGACCTCACGCGCCGACGCGCCGGCGGTGCCGTCCGGCCCAATGGTGTTGATGCTGCGCTCGCGCACCGAACAATTGCGCTCGCTGCAATCGATTCATGCCGGACTGGCATTGACCGCGGTGGTCGCGGTGCTGCTCGCCGTGCTGGTCAGCTACAGCGTCGCGCGCACGATCGCGCGGCCGCTGGCGGCGATTACCGACGTGATGCGCGAAGTGGCCACCACCGGTGACCTGACGCGCAAGATCGCGCTCCGTCACCGCAACCGCTGGGACGACGACGATGCGCGGTTGCTGGCCACCACCTTCAACACGCTGACCGATTCAATCTCCCGATTCCAGCGCGAAATGTCGCAGAAGGAGCGCCTCACGTCGTTGGGCCGGTTGTCAACCGTCATCGCCCACGAAGTGCGCAATCCACTGATGATCATCAAGGCCGCGCTGCATGAGTTGCGACGGCCGGACGTCGACAGTACGCGCCTGCACGAGGCGGTCAAAGACATCGACGAAGAGGTCGGCCGCCTCAACCGCATCGTCAACGAAGTTCTCGATTTTGCGCGGCCGATCGCGTTCGACCGAGTGGACGTCGATTTGAACGACCTGTGCCGTGCCGCGGCAACGGCGGCGCAGGCATCGGGACCGGGCGCCGACATCACGCTCGCGCTCGATCCGGCGGTCGCCACTGTCAAGACCGACGCCGAACGGTTGCGGATTGCGCTGATCAACATGCTGGTGAACGCGCGACATGCGGTGAACGGGACCAATCCCAACATCCCGGTCACGTTGAAGAGCGAGGCGGCCGGCGACCGGGTGACGCTGACCATCGCCGATCGCGGGGTCGGCATCGAACCTGCGGCCCTGGCCCACGTCTTCGATCCCTACTTCACGACGAAACGTGGCGGCACCGGGCTCGGCCTGCCGATCGCCAAGAACATTGTCGAAGGTCTGGGGGGATCGATTGCGGTCACCAGCATCACCGGCCACGGCACCGAGCTGCGGATCGAGTTTCCCGTCGCATGACGCACCGCGGCGCCATCCTGCTC
>Ga0070675_100000029_pt1 | contig 102686 bp, 82 predicted proteins | sample KBSM43metaG_FD_65343 | JGI IMG/M metagenome (GOLD analysis project Ga0070675, IMG submission 65343) | Miscanthus rhizosphere microbial communities from Kellogg Biological Station, Michigan, USA - KBS M4-3 metaG | ecosystem: Host-associated > Plants > Roots > Rhizosphere > Soil ... | reverse complement strand
GACCTCAACCTCGAAAGCGAGTGGGAGAACGGACCGTACACCGTCCTGGACAACGCCACCGAAGAGACGGCACGGTTTCTCCTCTCGCGCGGAGTGACACTGACACCGAACGTGGCTGCGAGGCTGGGCTGGATCGACGAGCTCCGGCAGCTGCTTGGCGCGGATCCCGCGCTCGTGCACGCGCGCGGAGGCGATGGGCAGCAGCCGCTCCACGAGGCGGCAACACTTGCCATTGCCGACCTGTTGCTGGATCACGGCGCTGACGTGAATGCACGCTGCATCGACCACAAGTCCACGGCTGCGCAGTACGCGCTCGCCGAACGGCCGGAGATCTGTGGTCGGCTGCTCGAGCGCGGTGCCAGCGCCGACATCTTCATGCCGGCGCGCCTTGGCGACGTTGCCCTGGCGACGCGCGTGCTGGCTTCCGATCCGCAGGCGATCGCCGCTCGCGTCAACGAGCTGGGCTACGCGCCGGTGCCGCCGCTCCACATCTACTGCTGGACGCTCGGCTTCGGCCTGTCACCGCACGACGTGGCCCTGAAGTTCGGGCATCGCGATGTCTACGATCTGCTTGTGCAGCACAGCCCGGCACACGTGCGCTTCATCAACACGGTGCTGGCTGGCGATGAAGCAGGCGCGCGGGCGTTCATCGACCAGGATCCGTCGATGCTGACCTCGCTCACACCTGCCGATCACTCACGTCTGGCGCACGCCATTTTCGATGGTCGTCGGGAGGCGGCGCACCTCATGCTCCGCCTCGGTTTCGACGAAACCGCCGGTGGTGTCGATGGAGGCACCGGACTCCACGCCGCGAGCTGGATGGGTGATGTCGAGATGGTCGAGGCGATCCTCCGCCGCGGGCGCGTGCCGGTCGACGGTCGTGACCCGGTCCACCTCAGCACGCCGCTCGGCTGGGCGGCGTTCGGATCGGTCCATCGCAGGGCGCGCGGTGGCGACTACTCCGCAGTCGTCGATCGACTCGTTGCAGCTGGAGCGGACATCAACGCGCCGGGTAACGGTGAGCCCATGTCGCTCATCGCAATGGCCGAGGGGAATCCGGAAGTCCAGGCGACGTTGCGGAAGCACGGCGCCAGGGGGTAAGTCGGCGCGGCGCCCTCGGTTTCGACCGTCTGGCGGTGGCGTGTGGACGAGACGCGACCATGGTGGGATAATCCCACCATGGTCGTAACACTCGACGCCAAACGCCGGTTGACAGTGCCGGCCGCGCTCGCGCCAGCAAAGCCCGGGGACTACTTCGACGCGCACTTCGACGCCGAAGAGGATTCGATCGTCTTCCGTCGCCTGGGAGGCCGCGAGAGCTGGCTCGCGGTGATGAAGGAATGCCCGGTGAGCCCGGACGACGTGCCTCCGCGTCGGCGAGAGCCGGCGAAGCGGCGGAAGCTGTGACCTGGCTGCTCGACACGGACGTCATCTGTCAGCCGGCGAAGAAGAAGGGCGATCCCAAGGTGATCGCTTGGCTCGAGGCTGAGCAGGATCGCTGCTACACCAGCGCCGTCGTCATCGCGCAGTTGGCGTACTGGGTGCGCACGAAGGAAGGCCGGCAGCGGCAGACGTTGCAGGTGTGGCTCACACGGCTCGTGGACGCGCTGCACGGCCGCATCCACGGGTTCAACGTGTCGGTGGCGCACGTCTGGGCTGAGCAGGAGCGGCTGCTCGACAAGGCGGGCCAGCGCATGCCCGTCGAGGACAGCTACATTGCGGCGACAGCCCGTCGGCACGGGCTGACCATCGCTACGGGAAACGACCGCGACTTCAAGCGCCCGGGGCTCAAGGTCTTCAACCCGTTCAAGGGGCTCCCGTAGGCTCACGCCGCTTCACGCACCAGCCAGTTGCGGAAATCGTCCAGTGCGGCGAGCCAGCGTTCAGTCGAAAGCGAGTGACGTCGAGAGTTGCCGATGCGCCTCAATCTGCGCCTCGAGATCCGCGATCTTTCGTTCGGCAGTAGCGATGGCATCGGCGCCCGCGATGAAGCGATGCGGCGGTGGTTTCTCGCTCGCAATCGTGATGAGCGCGCGCGCGAGCTTCGCGGGGTCCCCTGACTGTTGTCCGTTCTGGGCTTTCCAATATTCGACCAGTGGTCCTCTGCGCTCGTCGTAGTCGCCGATGGAGGCCTCGGCATAATTTGTCGATTGCTCCGTGAGGAGCGTCGTGCGAAAGAATCCCGGATTGACGATGGTCGTGGCGATGCCGAACGGCGCGACCTCTACCTGCAGGGATTCCATCCAACCCTCGAGACCGAACTTCGATGCGGCGTAGGCGGTCACGAACTCGAACCCGGCGGCGAGGCCGGCGGACGACGAGATCGAGATGATGTGGCCTGATCGCTGCTTTCGCATGACCGGCAAGACCGCGCGGGTGACGTTCATCGGGCCGATAAGGCTGGCTGCCAACTGCTGGCCGATCTGCTCAGGCGTCAGTTCCTCGAAGTAGCCGGCGTAGAAGCTGGCGGCGTTGTTGACCAGCACGTCGATTCGACCGAAGCGATCAACGGCGGCCCGCACCACGGCCTCGGCGTGAGCGGCGCTGGTGACGTCTAGCGTTACAGTCAGCAGGTCGCTCGATGTTCCCAAGACCTTGGAGACTCGCTCGCGGTCTCGACCGGACGCCACAACCGAGTGGCCGGAGGCCAACGCGGCCCTGGCGAACTCGACACCCATGCCGCGGCCGGCACCCGTAATCAACCAGACTTTCTTGCTCATCACATCCTCAAGATCTGTACGCTATTTGCCGAACCGCTCAATCCGGTACGCGAGCTCAGGGCCTTCGTCACCCTCGTATGCGAGCTGGGCGATGGCGAGAGCGAACGGCTCCAAGTGCCGCGCGATTCGTAGTGGTCCTGCATCGACGGGCTCAAAGCCGACATCGCGAATCAGCTGCGCCACCACGCTCTTCGCCTCGTCGTTGTTGCCGCAGTAGAGCAGGTTCGGTCTGCGACGCGTGCGACGTCATGTTCACGGCGATGGACGACCCGGCCGCCAGCCAGGCGTTCTTCGAGGCGCGAGCATCTGCCTTCGTATCAAAAGTGTCGGCTGGAGACCTGCCGTCGACTATCAAGCGACTGTGTATTGACCGAGGCTGATACTCCAGAAGATTGGTCCCGCGAAGGCAGGGCGATAGGGGACGTTGAATCTGTTCCTTTGATCGCCAGACTCCCGTCCCGTCCCGTTCTGGCCTAATAGATGGATGCCCCTCAGCGTCTTCGCGACTTCGCCGGCAATCTCGTCCTGGACCCTCAGAGTGTCGCCCAACGGCCGGTCGTAGGTTTCAGACCAGACCACGTACTCGTCCTCTGCATGAATCAAGCGGGCGACGACCCGCAGCCTTGAACCTGACTTGCGCACACTCCCATCGACTACATACGCGACTCCCAACATCTTGGCCATATCGGCGATGGTCGATCGCTTGCCCTTCACCGCGGACGAGGGCATCGGGGCGTGTACCCGCAGGCCCGGGATCTTGCTCAGTTTGTCAATCAGGTCCGCTGTCATGCCGTCGGCAAAGGAGGCCTCGGCCATCCCTTCGGTCTGATCGTGAAACGGCAGCACGGCGACTGAATTCAGCGGCGGCGGAACAGCGGACGGGGTTGGTTGATTGTTGTTCCGGACCTTCACGATCAACAGGAGCGCAAGGGTGACCGCGAGGCACAGCGCCACGCCGGCGGCCCACATGAGGCCAACTCCGAGACGCCGGCTGGATGTCTTCACGTGGCTGGTCGCCACGGTTGGATGCAGGCGGTAGGAGGCACTCGAAGAACCGCCCTGTATCGCGGACGGATCCCAGGGCCTGACCGTTGCCATCATTCGGTATCCCAGTCGGGGTACGGTCTCGATGTATGTGGGCTTCTTGGGGTCGTCACCGAGCAGCCGACGAAGGGATGCCACCGCCTGGTAGACCGAGTCGGGACTGACGGTGACGCCCGACCAGGCCTGGTCGATCAAGTCATCGATGCTGACAACCTGGCCGGCGCGCTCGGCCAGACACACCAGCAGCCGCATCGTTCGCGCTTCGAGCCGAACGGTCTCTCCATCGCGTGAAATCTGTCCGGACGCCGGATTGACGGACCATTCGCCGACTCGGAGCAGCACGGTCGGGTTATAGCACACGCGATTTCAGAAGTATTCAGAGTGTTTCAGATCAAGTTCAGGACTTTGCCGCCACCAGTCGGTATGGTCCACGTCGAACAAGAGTGGAGGAATGTTTTTATGATGAACTGGCTGTTTCTGGTGCTTGCGTTCTCCTTTTGGGCCGGTCGGGATGGTCAACAGTGGATCGGGACATGGGCGACTGCCGCACAGCCCGATGCGCCAGCCAATTCGCAGACGTTCCGGAATCAAACGGTGCGCCTGGTGGTGCATGGCAGTGCCGGCGGGAAGAAGCTGAGAATCCGGCTATCGAACATCTTTGGCGAGAAGCCGTTGATGATCGGTAGTGCGCACATTGCTCGCCGCAGCGCGGCGGCTGATATTGACCCGGCATCGGATCGAATCCTGCTGTTTCGTGGGCAGTCGTCCACAACAGTGCCCGCCCGATCCATGATCGTCAGCGATCCAGTCGATCTCGAGGTGCCCGCGCTGTCGGATTTGGCAGTCAGCCTTTTCTTTCCCGAAACCACTGTGGCGACGACGTCTCACAGGCTTGCGAAGCAGACGAACTACGTGTCGCCCGAGACGGGTGATGTCACCGCCGAGGCGAAGTTCCTCGTTTCGAAGACGATCACCACATGGCCGTTCCTTACCGGTGTCGATGTGGTTGCCTCGTCCCGCGGCGCGTCGATCGTGGCGTTTGGATCGTCGACGACTGACGGAGATGGCTCGACGAGAGATCTGAACCGGCGCTGGCCGGATGTCCTGGCGGAGCGGCTGCAAAAGCAGTCCGGCGGGACGGCCGAATTAGGCGTGCTGAATGAAGGCATCATTGGGAATCGCCTCCTCTACGACAGCCCTCAGCAGGCGGCTAGTCCATTCGGTCCGATTCTCGGAGAGTCCGGTATGACGCGCTTTGAACGCGACGTGCTCGATCAACCCGGCGTCAAGTACGTTCTGATCTGTCTCGGGGTCAATGACATCCTGTTTCCTGCGTACCCGTTCACACCCGCTTCGGAAATCGTCACCCCTGAGCACATCTTTGCCGGCTACCGTCAGCTCATCGCGCGTGCGCACAGGAAGGGTATTCACGTTATCGGCACAACGATTCCACCTTTCGAGGGTTCGACGTTCATCGGTTCGGGTCTCAACCTCACGTTGTACACGCCAGAACGAGAAAAGGCGCGCCGCGAGGTCAACGAGTGGATCTTGCACAGCGGAAAGTTCGATGGTGTGGTCGACTTCGACGCGGTGACACGCGATCCGGCTCGGCCGACGCAGCTGCTTCCGGCGTACGCCGCCGAAGACCATCTGCACGTCAACGACGCCGGGAACGTCGCGCAGGGAAACGCCATTCCGCTCGCGTTGTTCCAACGGCACTGAGCCGATACTGCGTTGGCGCGCGGCGAGCCTACTGCGTCTGAGCGAACTGCGCGAAGCCGACCGTGTTGCCGCCCGGCTCCCTCACGTACATCTCCAGACTGCCATAAAAGGTCTTGTGCCGTGGCTTCACCACCGGGGTCCCCGCCATCGCCTTCTCCACATCGTCGAGATTGTCGACCGTGATGAAGAGGGCGGTCGAATGCCCGCGCAGATCGTCAGCGGTGTCGGGCGCTTCGGCGAGCACGCTGGCGCGCGTCTGATACATGATCTCGACGGCGCCGCTCTTCACGCTCGCGAAGGCGAGCCTGCCGTCGGGCGCAGGAACCGTGTTTTCGATGGTGAAGCCGAGGCGGTCGGCCCAGAACTGGATGCACGGCTCGACGGCGTCGACGATGAGGACCGGCGAGAGGCGCTCGAGGTGAACAGGGGTTGACGAGGACGGAGAGGCATTCATTGGTGTGCTCCTTGAGTCTGATGCAGCGTGTGAGTGAACGTACGGCGCGGCGCAGCGGGCCGCGGCGACCAAGGTGGAGATCCCAACGTGTCGGGTTGCCATCATTTTCTATCCACAGGAAACTAGTCTAAATTAGACTAGGTGACAATATGACGAAGCGCTCGCCGCTGTCAAGTGCCCCGCCGCGCCAGCCGGCCGCGGTCGTTCGCGCCCTCACCGTCCCGGACCTCGTCGTCCTCAGCTTGCTCGCCGAGCGGCCGATGCACGGATACGAGGTCGTGTCGGAGCTCGATCGCCGGCAGATCGGGGACTGGGCAAACGTGTCGCGGCCGCAGGTCTACTACTCGCTCGACAAGTTGGTGCGGCTCGGGCTGCTCCGGTCGGCAGCCGACACCGAGCCAGCCGCGGGGCCGGAGCGGCGCGTGGTGAGGACGACGGCGTCCGGCCGCGCCCGTCTCGCCGATGCACTCGAGCGGGACGACTGGACAACCCAACGCGCCCGGCCGGCGTTTCTGACCTGGATGGCGTTGTCGTGGCTGGCACGCCCGGGCGTGTTCGAGGCCCGCCTGACTCGTCGGCAAGCGTTTCTCCTTCAGGAAATCGCGCGCGAAGAGCAGACGCTCCGCGCGGTGGAAGCGGAGGTCGGACACCCGTACCACGAAGCGGTGTGGATGCTCAGGCTGATGATCGATCAGCTGAAGATGGAGGTCCGGTGGATCGAAAAAGTGATGCGGGAGGCCGCACACCGGGCGCCTGCGAAACGCCAACGGTAGCGCTTGACACGCAAGTATTTACTTGCATATTCTGCCGGACACGATCATGGGCGATACAGACGCCGTGTTCAAGGCGCTTGCGGATTCGAGCCGCAGAGTGTTGCTCGATCGACTGAACGACCACGACGGACAGACACTCAGCGAACTGTCGGCGCATCTCGACATGACCCGCCAGGCCGTCACCCAGCATCTCGGCGTGCTGGAAGCCGCGCACCTGGTAGTCACACAATGGCGGGGACGCGAGAAACTGCATTTCCTGAATCCAGTGCCCCTTCAGGAGATCTATGACCGGTGGATCGGCCGGTTCGAGCGCTCAAGGGTGCGCGCTCTCCGCGAACTGAAGGCCCGACTCGAGGGACTCAAGAGTGCCTAAGTCGACATTTGTGTACGCGATCTACATCGCGGGCTCGCCCGAAGCCGTCTGGAAGGCTCTGCTCGACGGCGAGTTCACCCGCCAGTACTGGGGTCACGACAATGTCTCGGATTGGCGGCCCGGGTCACCGTGGGAGCACCGTCGCGCCGACGGAAGCCACACGGTCGCAATCCTTGGCGAAGTCATCGAGGCTCAACCGCCTCATCGTTTGATTGTGACGTGGGCCGACCCTTCCGATCGGGCACGGAAGGACCGTCATAGTCGCGTCACATTCGATCTTGAACCGGTTGCGGACATGGTGCGCTTGACCGTCACACACGAAGATCTGGAGGCCGGCTCCGATATGGAGCGGAAGATCACACAGGGTTGGCCGCGGGTGCTGTCCAGCCTGAAGTCGTTGCTCGAGACAGGGCGGCCTCTGCAAACGTGGGCCGGGCGGTGAGAGATCGATGACGGGAGTTCGCTGCGCACGACAAGGAGGAGACGCCCATGGCGGCCGATGACGATCTGAAAACCAATCACCCGGTGGTATCCCACGATGAGTGGCTCGCGGCACGGCGGGCGCTCCTCGAAAAAGAGAAGGCCTTCACCCGGCAGTGCGACGAAATGAGCCGGCTGCAACGCAGCCTGCCGTGGGAGCGCGTCACGAAAGAGTACGCCTTCGACGGTCCGGAAGGCCGCGAGTCGCTCGCCGACCTGTTCGAGCAGCGCAGTCAACTCATCGTGTATCACTTCATGTTTCATCCGGACGACAAAACGGGATGCCCGCATTGCTCGTTACGCGCTGATGGTTTTGCGGGCATCGGAGTTCATTTGAATCATCGGGACGTGACGATGGTGGTTGTCTCGCGGGCGCCCGTCGCCAGGCTTACCCAGTACCAGAAGCGAATGGGATGGGGCTTCAAGTGGGTATCGTCTGGCGGATCGGACTTCAACTTCGATTATCACGCCTCGTTCACGCCAGAGGAGATGGCAGCCGGGCGCGCGATGTACAACTTCAGCATGCGCGATCCGGGGGCTCGCGAGCGAGAGGGACACAGCATCTTCTATAAGGACGCAAGCGGCGCCGTATTTCACACGTACTCGTGCTACGACCGCGGCAACGACAAGCTGAATCCGCACTATCACTACCTCGATCTGGTGCCGAAGGGAAGGGACGAAGGAGGGCGCGGTCCCTACTGGGTCCGACGACACGACGAGTACGATCGATAGTGGCCCGGGAGGCCGTCAGAATATCCCGCCTTGTCTACCAGACGCCGGGAACAAACCGCTTCGTCCGTGCCGAGTACGCCGCGTACTCATCGCCAAACTGTTCGGCCATCATTTTCTCCTCAGCGCCGACGCGCAGTGCAAGGAGGACCGCCATCGCGATCACGTTCGCGAAACCCGCCACCCAGTTCGGGATCACCAGGGCTTGACCGACGGAATAAAGGATTAGCGCCGAATACATCGGATGGCGGATCGCGCGATACACGCCCTGTGTAATCAGTCGATGCTCCTGACGTAACTCCAGAGTGACCGACCAATTCGTGCCGAGATCGGCGTGCGACCGAAAGAACAGCCACAGGCCGAGCGCGAGACACGTCAGGCCGGCAACGAGCGGGCCGCTGCGCAGCGGATATTCAGCGAACGAGAACACGGGTGTCACGACCCAAATCAGGGGGATGAAGAATCCGACCCACGCGAGAACCAAGAGGAGCGTCTCCAGACGGGTCCTGCGGCTTCGGGCGACCTCGACACTTCGACTTCGGCGGCCATGCGGCGCGCGAATCGCAATCATCACGACCGTGCCTACGAGTATCACCGTCTTCGCGATCCATGGGTTCATAGCCAACCACCGTTCTCTGGCCGGCCCCGCGTTCGCTGGGCGAGCGCCTTGAACGCAGACAACTCGGCCTCCCAGAACGCTTCGACCTCTTCAACCGGTTGCGGAAATCGTCCAGTGCAGCGGAGTTCATGCGCCCGCTGAGCCTGGCCCGATATTCGCGTATTGACAGAATTCAGTTACCGTCAATACACTTGGAGTATGCGCAATGGCGCCCAACAAAAGCGTGCACCCCGTCGGGAAGAACGAGTCTCCCGCACCTATCGGCTGCCGCTGTCGAAGTTGCGAGCTGCCAAGCGCGCGCTGGGCGCAGCGACTGCGACAGAAACGATTGAGCGGGCGCTCGATCTGGCCGTCTTGCAGCGCGAACTCGTCGACGGCACGCGGGCAATGCTGGGGATCGAGATCACGCCCCCAGACGCCAAGCGGTGACTCGAGCCTCGCGCAAGTACGTTCTCGATACTCAACTTTTCATCAACGCATTTCGCGATCCGGTTGTCAACGAGGAACTCCAGCAGTTCCATCGTTCCTGTGCGCCTTTTGAGCATTTCAGTGTGATTGTCGCCCACGAGCTGCGGGCTGGCGTGCAACGGCCCCAAGACCGGAAGGCGTTGGAACGGAACGTCCTCAAGGTCTTTCAGCGAGCGAATCGAACAATCACGCCGTCGGAGAGTGCTTGGCACAAATCCGGAGACTTGCTCGCAGAAATGGCGAGGCAGGAAGGACTGGAAATTGCCCGCGTGTCGAAAGCGTTCGCGAATGACGTCCTGCTCGCGCTCTCGTGCCGAGAAGCCGGCTGTGTTCTCGTGACCGACAACGAACGGGATTTTCAACGGATTCGACGCTTTGTTCAGTTCGACTTCATGAAGCCATGGCCCGGCGGTTACCGATCTCGAAGAGCCTGAGGCCGCGTCAGCAACGGGTGACCTCGCCGCGGGTCCCATCGACCTTCACCTCTTCACCATCCACCAGGCTGGACGTCGCATTTGCCGTCGCAACGACGGCCGGAAGTGCGAACTCGCGAGCGACAATCGCGGTATGCGACAACACGCTCCCGGTGTCGGCGACGATCGCACCCGCCCGTCGAAACACCATCGTCCAGGCGGCCGACGTTGTCGGACACACCAGCACCTCGCCGGCGCGCAGCGTGTGCAGTTGGTCAGCTGTTCGAATCACTCTGACCCGCCCCCGGTAGACGCCGGACGACACGCCAATGCCAACGATCGCTTTTCCATTCGCCTTGGGCGGGGCCGTGAGCTCATGCTCCATCATCCACAGGAGGGCGCGGTTGATCCGACGCGCCGGCGCGGGGAGCCCGCGCAGGTCAGGCGCCTTTCCCGGCTCGGGGCCGTACGTCATCGGTCCAGGGTTCGCTCGCACCCACGCATGCTCGGCCTTGCGGCGGGAGACGATGTGACGGACGTCGAGGCGGGTTCGAAGTGCTTCGTACAACTCGTCTGCGGTCAACATCACCGCGTCCTGAACACGCCCCAGGAGCCCCAGGCCGACCAGTCTCCGTCCGGCCTCGAGGGCGACGCGCCGAAGCAGGCCCGTCGGGAGCTGATCGGTGAGGAGCACGTTGTCTTCGCGCAACGGATACACGCGTTCGGCGTACGCGAGGGCCGTATCGAACCGCTGCCGGGCCGATCCAGTCAGCTGCGTTCGCGCCTCCTCCACGAGTGCCACTCTGGCCGCCGACAGGTCGCGCGGCCCGTCGTCGCTCAGGAGATCGGCGATGAGCTCCGCCACCAGATGCGGATGATCCGCCACAGTCGGACAGCCCGCCTCCGGACCAATGGGACGCAGCCCCCAGAACTGGAGGTACTGACGGAGTTCCTTCGCAACTGGAGGATCGATGTCGTCCAGTCGCTTCAGGATGTCCGGCGTTCTGGCCTCCAGCACCTCTCGTGTTGCGATCCGTTGGCCTGCGCGACGCGCGAGCGCAGCGAGTTCGTCAGTCGACGCCGTCGAGGTGTTCGAGAGCCCCTGCAGCAGCCCGATTGTCTTCTGCAGGTCCCAACCGAGCAGCTCTTCGCACGCGACCGCCAGCTCGTACAAACCCACAGTGTGAGGGATGAACAGCGTGAAGTGTAGCTTCAGACACCGGGCATAGAAGGCTTTGAGGTCGTCGAGGTGCAGGAACAGCGCCGCGTCGTCCAGGGCGACGAGATCCAATGCGGCGTGCTGTTCGATCACGCGCCGTAGACGAGGCCGGTGCTTGGAGGCCCATTCGGCCGGCACCGACTCGAGCTTTCCCGCACCAACCGCCAGGGCGGCCGCCCGCAGCTTGCGGCGCATCGAAGGAACAATCCGAACCATGAGACCGAGCAGCCACCACGGTGGCGGGTTCTTTCCCCCGTCCTCAGGTTCGACGTGGAGGTACGGTTCGTGGCCAATCACCCTGAATTGCATGCTGTCGGGCAGTAGCCCCCACGTCGCGATGGCATCGTCGAAGAGCTGGTCCGCACTGGGCAGCATGCCACTGACTGCGAAGGGGGACAGCGGCTCGGCGAAGTGAGCGGCATCCTTCTGCCACGAGCCTTTCGGAACTTCGATGTCGGGGGCGATCGGTAACGCCGTGATGGGCCGCGACTGGAGCAGCCAGAGTCGATCTCCCGCGATCGCCCACTCGATATCCTGTGGCGCGAGTCGAGCCGCTTCGGCTTTCCGCGCGAGCGCGGCCACGCGCCGCGCGACGTCTGGCCCGATGGCCTTCTGTGGCTGCGCGATCACCGTTGCGTGCTCGTGGGTGACGAGCCATTCGTCAGCATCGATGGCGCCGCTCACGAGCTTGTCGCCAAGACCCCGCGTGGCACTCACGCGCACTTCGTCACGGTTGCCGGAGAGCGGATTGGCAGAGAACGCAACACCGGACACCTCGGCCTCGATCATCTGCTGCACCAGAACCGCCATCGGGCGAACGACATGGCCATAGCTTTCGATGCGCCCGTCATGTGCCGACTTCACGCAGGCCGCTGCGGCGTCCAGCACGGCCTCGGCGCCCAGCACGTCGAGCAGCGTGTCGTACTGGCCAGCGAACGACGCGTCGGGCAGATCCTCCGCCAGGCCGGATGATCGGACGGCGACCGGCCCATCACCGAGTCGAGCGAGCGCAGCAGCGATATCGCCACGGGACGCCTGGACGCCGGCTGGAATCACGAAGCCGTCGGGCACATCGAACCCGAGATTGCGTAAGAGAGCGAGCGTCGCCGCCTTGTGCCCGCAGGTACCGGCGTCAGTGGCGGCATCGAGTGCGAGAAGACTGGACATTGTCGGGACCCTAGTTTCGGCGACGGCGTGTCGCATTGGCGCCTCCCTGTGAAGGATGTAAAGGAGAAGACGACAACTTGGCGGTGCGCTTGGCGATGGCGGCATCGAGCAGCGTACGGGTGGCCCAGGCGCTGGCTGCGGCCGCCTCGTCGGTGGACAGTCCGCACTGCTCGGTCAGCAGATGCCAGCCCAGCGTCGAGACGAACAGACGAATGACCGCGGTCACCTGCCGCGGCGTGAGTGGTATTCGTCCGGACTGCTCGCGGGCAATGAGCTTCTCGGCCATCAGCGAGCGCTTGCGCCAGGCGCTCATCGGCCGGCGGTTCCCGATCATCAGCATCACGTAAGCGCGGGCGTGGCGGTCGCGCAGCGCCAGCGTCCGATACAGGCCTTCCACGAGCAGCGGGATCGAGGCCAGCGACCAGGTCGGCTCTTCTGGGGCTCCGCTGCTGGCCGCCAGCAACTCGTCGACGTGGTCCGAGAACGCGTCGCAGAGAGCCTGCCGCGTCGGAAAGTGGTTGTAGATGGTGCGGTGGGTCACCCCTGCCCGGTCCGCCACCGCCTGCACCGAAAAGCCGATCCCATCTTTCTCCATGATCACGTCAACCAAGGCCTCGAGGATTGCGCGCCGGGTCCGTTGGCGAGTGCTGCCGGATTTTCTTGATTTCATACGTTATGAACGAAGTGCATAGACTATGCACGAGACCCTGCGCCTGTCAACCCGCTCTTCCCGATCCGGCTGTGCCGAGCGATTCGCAGTGAGTCCTTTTCGCCGCAGCTGTTCGCCACGCCGCGCGCTTCTCGCGAAGAGAGTCAGCGGTTTTCGCTATCGAGCGACGTCATGTGCGCGGCTGGGTAGCGGGTGCCCGCGATCGCACCGCGCGGCGCGATCGCCTCGACCTCGGCGAATTGCTCTGCGGTCAACGGCTTCGCAGTGAGCGCTTCGTCAAGTTGCTGGATCGTGCGCACGCCGAGCGTCGGCACGAACTGCGGCTGTTTACCCAGCACCCAACCGATCGCGAGCTGACTCGGCGTAATACCCCAACGCGTCGCGAGATCCTGGAGACCGGCGACGAGCTTGGCGTTCGCTTCGCGATTCAGTCCGCTAAACCGCGGCAGGTGTGCGCGCGCGTCACCGGCGCCGATCGGGCTGGCCGAGAGTAGCCCGCGCGACAGCACGCCGTACAGCGTCGCGGCTCGGGCCGTCAGCGACCACCTCGCCGTATCTGGTGTGTGCAATCCGGAACAGCCAGGCGGCAGAGCACCCTATATCGTCACGGTTAGTCGAGTCATGATCGAACCACTCAAGTCTGGGAGGAGTGCGCCATGAATATCGTCGTTCTGCTGATCATCCTTCTGTTGCTGTTTGGCGGAGGCGGTTTTTACCTCGGGGGGCCGGCAATTGGGGGTAGCCTTGGTGGGCTCATTCTCCTTGTGCTGATTGTCATGTTACTGACTGGCAGGCTCGGTACTCGGGCATAACGCGTCTTCTCGCGTGAACCATCTGAACGGCGCCGGACCACGTGCGCCCGGCCCGGCCCGCCGTTGTTTCAGTACTCCATCGGCAAAGATCTGCTTGAACACCGGCACCACGTCCGGGGTGAATATCTCGCCCTGTTTTGCCGCCGCGCGGGCGCTTTTATTCGTTCAGCCAGCACCTTTTCGAACGCGAGCACTTCGGCGGGGGACGCACCAGCCTTGATGTCCAGCGCCGCGGCCTCTTGTTTCTTGTGCAGGTCCATGTACGCCGTCGCGTGCTCGGCGAACTCAGCCAGCGCTGCCGCAGTCGGATTCGCGACTTGCTGGGCGTCGAGCACGGTGGGCGCGAACCACAACGTGTACACGATGGCGCCAAATGATGCGGTGAGCCATGGTGCGGCGCATTCGTTCAGCATGTCACAAGTTTGGTGACACCTAGACGAATCCCTTGAGTGTCCGGCGCGCCGGCGATCGGCACGGTGCCCCAGTCGACGGTTGCCGATGGCTCAGGCGAGCGACATCGCCCGAACGCCGAGCCAGATACCCAATCCAAAGAAGACATGACTGACCAGGCTGCTGACGAACAGGCGCGTCCCCTCTGGACCGTGCGCGCCGAAGAAACCGTATCCCATCGCGGGAAACATCAGCAGCCACGGGAACACGCTCGTGCACAGGCCGAAGGCCAGCGCCGGCGACAGGCTTTTCTCCGGCCAGCCGATTCGATTCGCCATCAGGACAAAGAGCGCGGTCAGGAACATGCCGATCGCATAGTGCCCCGGAAGTGCGATCGCGAGCTCGTGGCTCCGCGGGGCCGCGCGCGCGATGTCCTCGTGCAACGGGTGAGCGCGCGCGACCGATGCGAACCAACGGCCGATCACGTTCGGCGACAGCGGCGCGAGCAACCGTAATCGAATTGCGATGGCGCTCAGCACGTCCATCGACGCCGTCGCGATCACACCGGCGAGCAGGACCTGCCACCATTTCAACGGCATGGCGAACTCTCCGCGGTCGTGGCCCCGGCGACGAATGATGAGTGTCCCAGACTCTCGCGAAGAAATCCTACGGTCTCCAGCCACGCCGCCCGATTCGCGGTCGCCTGGCTCGGCGGCTTGCCGCCCAGTGCGAACTTGCCGTCCAGGATGCTTGTCGGCACACCCGGCGGGCGCATCAGATGGCCGGCGTTGGGGTAGTGGACGTGGCGCGACGTGAACGGATGCTTGTGAGCCGCCAGGCGATCCATGATCTGCCGTCCCATGCGTGAGGCGGGCCACATCCGGTCGTCGTCTCCCGACACGAGGAGAATCGAACCGTTCGTCTGCTCGACCGGAATGAAGACATCAGCGGGCAGCGGTCCATCGAGCGCCGCGTCGAAGAGCGGCGTGAGCGGGACCGGTGATTCGCGAAAAACGCTGTTCCTCAGCGCCGTGAGCGCTGGTGTCATGAGGGAAGAGAACGGAATCGGCCGGGCGTTCGAGGTCCACGCCGGCCGATCGGCCGGGCGATCGCCGTACAGCCCGTTCCAGACCACGCTGCTCGGGCAGTACGCGACCACGGATCGCACGTATCGGAGGCGGGAGCCCAGCATCAGCGCCAGTTCGGCACCACGCGAAATGCCGACGACGCCCACCGCATCCGGCCGAACCCCTAGCTGCGCGATCAGCCACTCGAACGCGCCGACGAAATATTCGAGCGGAATCTCCACGAGCTGCGGCGGCAGCTCGTCGCAACCGAAGTACGCCAGCGCGAGGGCGGCAAAGCCGCGCCGCGCCAGCAGGGCGGCGACCTGCGACGACCAGGCCAGTGCGCCAGACGATCCGCTGATTACGATGACGGCCGGCTTCGGATCGATCGAGGCCGGCTGAAAGAGCACACCCGAGAGACCTCGTTCGTGCACACGCCTCGTCAGCACGTCGTCAGCAACAAAAAGCCGCCGGACCTCGGAGGCCGCCGCGACGCGGCCGCCATATTCCACCTTGAATTCGACGACGAGCGGCAACGCGCTGGTGGTGTCGAACGGACGGCGCACGGCCTCCGGGCTCAGTGTCAGGGACGCGATCAACTCGTCAACGTCCATGGTGGCCAGGCCGTCATGTCCGGCGCTGAGCGTCACATGCGATCTCCATAGCAGGTCGCGCGAATCGCGCAGCTGTGCGCGGACCGTCACGGACTCTCCTGGTGGCAGACCGCAAACAAAGCCGTGCAGCGGCTCGTCGATCGGTCCGGTGGTTGGTGTCAGCACAATCTCGATGTTCATGTCCGCATGATGTCGCGGTCAGGTCCGTCACGCGATGACCCCGCACGACAATACGCTGACCGGAGGCGCCACGGGTCTGATCGGAGGGTCGCCTATTGGCCGAGTACGGCTGGATTTACGACGTTGATCGGACGACCGTCCGCGTAAGCCAGGATCTGATCGAACACGTCCGTGAACTGCAGCTCGTATTCGTCCCTGGTCACATACCCGATGTGCGGCGTGCAGACGACGTTTGGCAGGGTCAATAGCGGATCGTGCGGATCGCGCAGCGGCTCGGTCTCGTACACGTCAACGGCGGCCATACCCGGCCGTCCCGATCCAAGAGCTGCGACGAGTGCTCCGGGTTCGATGAGCCCGGCCCGGCTGGTGTTGACGAGCAGCGCGGTCGGCTTCATCCGCTGCAAGTCCGCGGCGTTCACGATGCCGCGCGTGGCGGACACGAGCCGCACATGCAGCGACACCACATCGCTCTGTTCGTAGAAAGTCCGTCGGTTCGCGGCCGTCTCGTAGCCGTCGTCACGCGCGCGCTGTCGCGACGCGTCACTCGCCCAGACAAGGACGTTCATGCCGAACGCCCGTCCATAGCTTGCGACGGTCGCGCCGATGCGCCCGTATCCATGGATGCCGAGCGTCTTCCCACGCAACGTGTGTCCTACGCCGATCTGCCAGCGCCCTTCCTGAAGCGACCGCATCTGCTGCGGGATCTGACGGAAGGCGGCGATGATCAGCCCCCACGTGAGCTCGGCGGCTGCATACGACGGCGTGCCGACATGCTGGTTAGACGAGACCATCACACCACGGCGCGTGCATGCGTCGATGTCAATATGCGGGTATACGCTTCGCTGGCTGATCAGCCGGAGCTTGTCCAGACGTCCGAGCAGTGGGGCTCTCACCTCGGTGCGCTCGCGGATCAGCACGAGCACTTCCGTATCCTTGAGCCGGTCGGCGAGCACAGAAACGTCGGCGACGTGGTCGGTCCAGATCGTCACGTCGTGTCCGTCCAGCTTCCGAAAACAGGACAGCGTCCGCAGCGTATCGAAGTAGTCGTCAAGAATCGTGATGTTCATCCGTCACTCTTGGGGAGACGGCGACGCCTGCGCCCGAAATGCTTGCGGCGTCGTACCGTGCCAGCGTCTGAAGGCACGGTGGAACGCGGTCGGCTCGGAGTAGCCCAGCAGATAGGTCACTTCGGCAATCGTCAGCGTCGTCGTAGTCAAATACAGCTCCGCCGCTTGTCGTCTCGCATCATCGCGCAAGGTTTCGAACGACGTTCCGCTGCGCGCGAGCCGACGCTGTAGCGTGCGAGGAGTTGTCGAGAGTCGTCGGGCAACCGCGTCGATTGTCATGTCGCCGGCCGTGGCTTGCGTCGAGAGGACGCTTCGCACTTCATCGCTCGCGTCGCCGCCCGCCGGCAGACGGGCGAGAATCGCGCCGGCTTGACGCTCGAGCCAGCTCCGAAGCACAGGGTCCCGGCGTCTGAGCGGGATCTCGAGCGTGCGCTTCGCGATGGCAACGCCATTCCAGGACGCCCTGACACGAATCGGGCAGCGCAGGACCTTCGCATATTCGATGACATCATCGGGTTCGTGCGTGAAGCTGACGTGCTCCGCTCTGAACTGATCGTCGGTTTCGCGCATGAAACGAATCACGCACAGTGAGAGGGTCAGCTCGGTGAAGAGCGGCGCCTGTGCGCGCTCGACCACGACTCGCACGGGGTTGCAATCTCGTCGAACGACAAGGCCGACGCTCGGGTTCACGAGGCGGAGATATCTCGTGAGACGTTCGAGGCCCTGACCCACAGAATCGGAAGTGACGAACAGATAGTCGAGCAGCGGGTTCGCGCCGACGGGCGTGCGCTGAGCGAGCTGCAGGGCCAGATTCGAGACACGCCGTTCACGATGGGCGCTCTCGAACACGGTGGCACACGCCTTCGGCGACAGAAACGCGTCGGGATCCTCCACGTCACGCCGCCGAAGGCCGGCTGCGGCAAGCAGCGCGTCGAGGTCGTAGCCCAACTGCTCGAGCCCACGGAGCATGCCGCGCGCTTCGCGGACGTCATGAGCGTCGGCCGATGGTGGAGCGGACAGAATCTTCGTGGAGCCTCCTGTCACTGCATTGTCGCGAGGGGTCATCGCACGGCTAGCCCGATGGCGAGCATCATGCCGCCATGAACACAAACGATATCAAAGTCACCGGTCTTGCTCGTCCACTCGACAGAAGTAGCATCAGACAGTTCGCCTGGCGGTGGCTGACCGCGCTCGTTCTCGTGCATCTGGTCGTCTCAATCGTGCACGGCGCGGCTCATTCCGCGGCGCACGTTCCGCTGTCACCAGCGGCGAGTCTCTTCGTGTTCGGCGTGATCGTGGCAGGACCATTGGTCGGTCTGGCATTGGCATGGCCGGCCGAGCGAATCGGCAGCTGGGTCATCGCGACCACGATGGCGGGTGCCTTCGTGTTCGGGTGCGTGAATCACTTTGTGCTTGCCGGCCCGGATCATGTGTCACAGGTCGCGGAACGGTGGCGGCCGATCTTCACGACAACCGCGGCGTTGCTCGCGGCGATGGAAGGACTTGCTTCCGCCCTCGCAATCCGTATCGCCCGCAGAAGGAAGATCGTCTTGTGAATGATCCACATCGATGCACTCGCGAGGACGCGAGCTTCAGGTATCAGTACGGGCGCCGGACGTGTCAGCTCGAAGAGCAGCAGGCCGACGGCATACAGATCGGTCTGCGGGGACGGCCGGCCGGCGACGAGCTGCTCCGGCGCCTTGTACGCAGGCGTGCCCGCGATCTCGCCGCTGCGGTCGTCGTCGACGAAACTGGCGAGTCCGAAATCGGTGATGCGGACCTTCCCCCCGCCATCGAGCATCACGTTCGCCGGCTTCAGGTCGCGATGGAGAACGCTGCGATCGTGCGCCGCGGCAAGGCCGGCGCAGACCTGTCGAACAACCTCGACCGCCCTGTCCGGCGGGAGGCAGCCGATGCAGCGCAGCAGCGACGCGGGGGCTCCGCCAGGATTAGCCACGCTGATGGCAGTTGACCGAGCCGCGTGAGAGTCGGTATATTCCCATCAATCACTGATGGGACTCACGAACACGCCGTCCGATCTCCTTCCCGGCACGCTCGAGTTGCTCATTCTGAAGGCGCTCAGGCCCGGCGCCAAGCACGGTTACGGCATCGTCGAGCACCTGCGCGTGGCGTCGGACGACGTGCTCAGGATCGGGGAGAGTGCGTTGTATCCGGCGCTCCAGCGGCTGCTGCTCAACGGCTGGGTGAAGGCCGAGTGGGGCACGTCGGAGAACAACCGCCGCGCACGCTACTACACGCTGACCGCCGCCGGCCGCAGGCAACTGACGGCCGAACACGCCGAGTTCGACCGCATGGTCAGCGTGATCCAACGCGTGCTCGCATTGACATGAGTCCTGCCGGCCATCGGACATGAAAGGTCCCTGTCATGAGCGCGCTCCTTCGCCGCCTGATGTACTTCCTCGGCCGCTCGCGTCACAACGCCGATCTTCGTGACGAGATAGAGGCGCACCGCGCTCATCGTCAGGACGCGCTCGAGCGTGACGGCCTCGCGTCCGACGCCGCGGGGTGGGCGAGCCAACGAGCCATGGGGAACGTGACGCTTGCCGTCGAGGATGCGCGCGACGTGTGGGTGTTGGGCGCTGTCGATCAGCTGTGGCAGGACGTCCGGAGCGCGGTTCGCGGGTTGCGCAAGAACCCGGGTTTCACGCTCGTCGCGATCACGACTCTCGCGCTGGGCATCGGCGCCAACACGGCGCTGTTCTCGATCTTCAATGGTCTGATCCTGCGCCCGCTGCCGGTGCATGACCCCAGTCGGTTGGCGCTACTCCTCGATGGATCGTGGTCCTACCCGATCTGGGCGGAGATCAAGGCTCGTGAGAACGATCTGTTCGACGGCGCTATCGCGTGGGCCGACGAAAGATTCGATCTGTTGCGCGGGGGAAAGAGCGCTTTTGTGGACGGTGCCCACGTGAGCGGGCGCTTCTTCGAAGTGCTGGGCGTGTCGGCCGCGCGCGGCCGCATGCTGACTCCGGCCGACGACGCTGCCGATGCGCCCGATGGCCCCGTGGCCGTCATCAGCCATCGATTCTGGCGCGAGCGCTTTGCTGGCGCCGATGACGCGATCGGACGCCAGATCACGCTGCAGCGCAGGGCATTCACCGTTGTCGGTGTGATGCCACCGGGGTTCTTCGGTGTAGACGTCGGGCGGATGACGGACGTGATGTTGCCTTTTGCCGCCGAGCCACTCATGCGAGGCCAGGAAAGCCAGCTGGCATCCGTCGGCTCGTCATGGCTCGACATGATGGTGAGGCGGAAGCCTGGGCAGAGCCTAGAGCAGGCGAATGCCGCGCTCCGCGGCGTACAGCCGCAGATCCGCGCCGCGACCGTGAGCGGTGTGGCGCCAGCAAGAGCCGCACGCTATCTCACCCGTCCATTGACCCTGGCGGATGCTGCGACCGGCAAGTCGTCGCTACGCTCAGAGTTCGAGAAGCCGCTCATCGCGATGATCGTGGCCGTGGGGCTGCTGCTGCTTGTCGCCTGCACGAACATCGCGAGCCTGATGGTGGCGCGCGTTCTGGCGAGGCGCCGCGAGCTCAGCGTGAGGATGACGCTTGGCGGCTCGCGTGGGCGGCTCGCGCGGATGCTCTTTACCGAGAGCCTGATCGTCGCGATGTCAGGTGCAGCCCTCGGAGTGGTCTTCGCGGCTTGGAGCGGTGCGCTCCTGGTCCGCCAGTTGAGCACGTGGGAGAGCGACGTATCGCTGGAGCTTGCGCTCGACTGGCGCGTGCTCGGATTCAGCGTGACGCTCGCCTGCGTGTCAGCGATTGTCGCCGGCGTCGCGCCAGCGCTCGGATTACGAAGCGTTGCCGCCGGCGAGGCGATCAAGGATGCCCGTCGAGGACTTACGGGCGACCGTCGCTTCGCCGTACGTGGCACGCTCGTCGTCGCTCAGATTGCCGTGTCGCTGATGCTGGTCACGTCTGCCGGCCTTTTTCTACGCTCGTTCTCATCGCTCAACCAGCTGCCGCTCGGCTTTGTTCCCGAGCCTCTGCTGACCGCGGAGTTGGATCTGCAGGCGAGTGATGCGCCGATTGAGCAACGCGGTGCGCGGGCTGAGCGCCTGCGCGCCGCCGCGGCGGCTGTGCCCGGCGTCAGGTCGGCATCGCTATCCAGGGTGTCGTTGCTCACTGGCGGTGGCTGGGGAGCCAACCGCGTCGCCGTCGACGATGGGCCGATGCCCGTAGAGGATCTGAGCGCTAACCGACTTTGGCGCAATGCCACAACCCCGGGTTGGTTCGGCACCATGGGGACGCCGCTCGTGAACGGCAGAGATTTCACCGACGCTGATCGCGTTGGCGCGCCGCTCGTCGCCATCGTCAACCATGCGTTCGTGCGCCGCTATCAGCTTGGCCTGCAGCCGATCGGTCGGACCGTACGCATTGGCTTGTCGAACGGCGAGAGGCGTTATGAAGTCATCGGCCTTGTTGGCGACAGCGTCTATACCTCGCCGCGCGACGGCATGATGGCCACGATGTACGTGCCGCTCGCGCAGATCGAGCCGCGGGCCTTCGGGGAAACCGTCATCCTGACCATCAACGCGGCTCGAGGCCAGCGAGCGGCGGTGGAGCGCGACGTTGCCACCGCACTCGCGCGGACCGAGCCGACCGTTGCGTTCACCTTCAGGACCTTCGATCAGTTCATCGCCGCGACGGTGACGCAGGAACGCCTGATGGCAATGCTCTCGAGCTTCTTCGGCGGACTCGCTCTCCTGCTGGCCGGCATCGGGCTTTACGGCATCGTCGCGCAAGCCGTGCGCACGCGCCAGGGCGAGATCGGTCTCCGCATGGCGCTGGGTGCGCAACCCGCCGGGATCCTGCGTCTCGTGCTTCGCCGCGTTGGCGTCTTAATCGTGGTCGGACTCGCGCTCGGCCTCGCAGGCAGCCTCTGGGGTGCGCAGTTTTTGGGGCCGTTATTGTTTCAAGTAGAGGCCCGCGATCCGGCGACGTTCGCGGGCGCGGCTGGTGTGCTGGTTGCTGCGGGCGTGCTGGCCGCCTGGCTGCCGGCGCGGCGTGCCGCACTGCTTGATCCTGCGACCGTGCTGCGCGAAGGGTAGGAAGCTCTCCGGTCTTGTGAGCAGAGGAACCTGCGATTGCGCCCCATCTCGGGAAGTACACTCTCATGCCCTCGAGGACATCAACGGCCAGACCGGCGGGATCACCGACGTGCGGTTGTGATTACGGCCGCAGATAGCGGTACGATTCTCGGCACTACGGCGGGACGGAAACCACCACGATCGAGCTGGTCTTGCGGTGATCGGCAGGAAAACGGTCCTCGAGGCGAGGGGAGTATGGCAATGGCAACCCAGATGACGCCGCGTCTTCAACGAGTCCGAACCGCCGACGGTGTGGCCCTCGCGTACACGACAATCGGAACCGGTCCGGCCGCCATCATTGCGCTGCATGGCTGGGGCGGCGCGGGCTCGGGCCACTCGTGGCGAGAGCTCGTCAAACATCTCGACCTCACCGGCCTTCGATTCATTGCCATTGACCTGCGCGGGCACGGCGCGTCAGACCGACCAGAGACTGGCTTCGATCTGGAAGGGTTCGGCCGCGACGTGCTCGCCGTCGCCGATCACGCAGGTGTCGGGACGTTCATCCTGGCCGGCTACAGCATGAGCGGGCGCTGGAGCCAATGGATCGCCTGCCGGTTCCCCGATCGCGTGCTGGGACAAATCCTGATCGCGCCTGCTCCGGCGAGTATTTTGCCGTTGAGCGATGACCTCCTGGAAGGCTGGATGCGCGCGACGCGCGAGCGCGCGAGCTTTGGTCCGTGGGTCAATCAATTCACGAGCGAACCACTGCCGGACGACATGGTTGACGCGTACTTCAACGATGTGTCCGCTGCGTCAGACCATGCTAAACGGGAAACCTTCAGGATGCTCTGCCGCGAAGACTTCTCAGACTCCGTAACAGCAACGACCGCGGGAACGCTGGTGCTGGCCGGCGCGCACGACCCGATCCTCTCGCCGGAATTCCTGCGGCAGGAAATCGTGGCACGAATACCAGGTGCGCGGCTGATACAGATTGATTGTGGCCACGAAATTCCAGTAGAGCGGCCGGCGCAGGCAGCCGCGGCGATGGAGGCGTTCCTGGCCGGCCTGGCCTGGGTTCGCGTATAGCGTGCCGCTAAATCAGTGGGGCGGCAATTGCGCCGAAGTCACCGCGAGGTCACGCAGACCGCTGCGAGCCCATTGCGGATCTCGTTCGAACTCCATCGGTCGCTGTTTTGCGATCCGATCCTGTGTCCCGACCCATGGCTGATCGTTCCGACGATCGAAGTGTTTCGCACCGAGGTGCCTGCCGGTGCACAGCGCATCCCCAATTGTCGCGTTCTAGACGGAACCGCGAACCCTGACCCTTGCGTCGCCAGTCGAATAGCCCTCGCAAACGGCAATGCTCAAATCGTCGTGCTCACGTCGAGTGCCAGCATCTGGAACTTCGGGATCTCGACACACCCCCGCTGCCGGACCACATCACCCACAGTCCCGCGATAGTGACGATCGCCGCGGGCGGAAGCCAGGTCTATTCGGTGCAGGTGCTCGACGCGTCCAACAACGGCATCGGCGACGTGACCATGAGCACAGTCTTCAGCATTTCGCCCGATGGCTCGTGTTTGGACGAGACGTGCACAGCGACTGCGGCGGGCGAACACACCGTCACCGCCACCTATGGCAGCCTGACCGCGACGGCAACGCTGAACGTGAACAGGGTGTCGACGCCCTTCACATTCCAGGGCTTCTTCGCGCCGATTGATATGTCAACGGCGAGCGTCGTGTGGAACACGGTCAAGGCCGGACAAGCAGTCCCGGTGAAGTGGCTGCTAACGTTGGACGGCGCGCCGGTGTCGGATCCGGCAAGCTTCGCGGGACTGGTGTCCTACCCGATTGCGTGCCCGTCGGGCGCGGGTTCGATCGACGACGCCATCGACGAGATCGCGACCGGAAGTTCCGGCCTGCAATACAACGGCGACGGCATCTGGCAGTTCAACTGGAAGACGCTGGCGTCGTACAAGAACTGCCGTTCAGTCGCTGTGAAGTTCAGCGACGGCACGACGAGTCCGGCAGCGAACTTCAAGTTCAAGTAGCGCTCTGCGCAATGGCAAGGGCGGTCCTGCCGCCCTTGCCAGCCCTTTCATCTTCGCGATCAATCCGATATGCCCACGCGAAACGCGCCAGAAGAACGAAGCGCTCAAAGCGAACTGACGAGCCCTGGCCGCGCTTCATGTACTCATTCTCATCCTGTTCGGATCGACGATCGTCCTCATCCTGTCGGATAGACGATCGTCGCGGCGCTGGTCCGTTATGAGTCCCTCACTTCTTGGCTGCGATTCCTTCTTTGATTTCGAGACGCCGTCGGTTTCTCAGCCAGATGCACCTTCTGCCCTGCTTTGCGGTTGAATGGTGTTGCTGACGCCCTGCGGAGAGTGCAAACAGGACGTCGTAGCTCGTACCCACGAGGGCATCGCAGTCGTTAAGAAGTCGTGAAGAAGAGGTGTTGCGATCCGACGCGGCGGCCGCCGGTTCATCGTCATAGCTCAACGGCTGCATGGAACACGGCGAATCTCCTCAGCTCGCTTTCGGAAATCTCTAGTTCAGATTGCGTTTCAGGATCCGCGAGCCACGTCGAAGGTGTAGTCTGGCTTTCGGAAGGTCTTCATGAACATCCGCCTTGGCGCACAGATTCGCATTGCAGTGGGCATGAGCGCGGTTGCCGCATTGCTGGTCGCGCTGATCCCATTCGCATCGACCAGACGCGCTAGCGCGGCGGCTGCGTCTGACGTTTATCACCAGACGAACCTGGTTTCGGATCTGCCGGGCGTTGCCCTCATTCAGGATCCCGATCTGGTCAACCCGTGGGGCATCAGTATGAGCGCGACCAGCCCCTTCTGGGTTGCGAACAATGGCAGCGGCATTTCCACGGTCTATGCCGGCGATGTGAATGGCAGCCCATTCATGAAGAATAATGCGTTGGTTGTCACCATCCCCGGCGGGCTGCCGACCGGCACCGTTTTCAACAGTGGCAGCGCTACTGATTTCATCGTGACCTCCGGAACCGCAAGCGGTCGGGCCACGTTCCTGTTCGCCTCGCAGGTCGGCATCGTGAGCGGATGGAGTGCGGGAGTGCCGCCACCATCCCCATCGAAGCAGGCACAAATCGGGGGCACCGGCGATGCCGTGTATACCGGCCTCGCGATCGGACAGGTCGGCACTGCCACCTATCTCTACGCCGCTGATTTCGAGCACCGCAAGATCGACGTGTACGACAAGACGTTCCACTTCGCGACGCTCGACGGATCGTTCAGCGATCGGAACACTCCGAACAGCTATTCGATCTTCAACATCCAGAACCTCGGCGGAAAACTGTATGTGACGTATGCGCAGCAGAGTCATAAGGCGCCGGACGAGGAAACCGATCGCGGCTCCGGCTTTGTGGACGTGTTCGATACCAGCGGCCACTTGTTGCAGCGATTGATTCAGGGCAACCACCTCAAGGCGCCGTGGGGCATGGCACTCGCGCCTGCCAATTTCGGAGCGTTCAGCAACGCGTTGATCGTCGGGAATTTTGGAGACGGTCAGCTGCACGCGTTCGATCCGGAGACAGGGAGGTATCTCGGAGAGTTGAAAGGTGAGAACGGCAAACCCGTCGTGATCGACGGGCTGTGGGGCATCACCTTTGGCAACGGCGCCAACGGCGGCGACAAGAACGCGCTGTACTTCGCCTCAGGACCGGACGACGAAACGCACGGACTATTCGGGTCGTTGCGGTTTGTTGGCCAACCCTGAGCCGATCAATCGTCCCGTTGACTTACGGGAGAGTGTTCCCTTCGTCGGCGACACTCCAGAATGCCGTGCTCGCCTTCGACGTGCCTGCGCCGGGTGACGGATACATGAAGACCCGGGAACCGTTGCCGCACTCGTAAATCACGCCACCTGCGCAACGGCGAGGGCGGTTCTGCCGCCCTTGCCCCGCGCCCTCAGCACGAGCATGGTATTGCACCTTGTCAACGTCACGGCTGTTGACGGCGCATGTACCTGCGCCTGAGCCGCCTCGGCGAGCGGCGCCGCGGCGGCTGCCCGCCGTGGACGACCCGTTCCCACGGCACGACGTCGTAGTGCATGCCGAACGCCCGCTGGACTGTGAGGCGGTCGCGCTCGACGGCCGCCACCGCTTCCGACACCTGCTGCGGCAGGAACACGGTGCCGTCGGGCAGAAGCGTGAACAGGTCGCTCGTGTACAGCAGTTCGTGCTGCGGCCAATACACCATCATCTGCCGCTCGCCGGAGACTGTCCGCAGCGGATAGATCTCGAACCGATTGGCGCCGCTGCCGACGACGGTCTTCGCCGACACCGGATGCAGGCGCGCCGCCTTCGGCTGCCGCGCCAGCGCATCGGGCAGCGTCTCGTACTTCGCTGCGAACAGTCGCCGCAGAATCGGCAGATTCAGGTCCAGCGCATAGATCGGCACGCCGCGCGCGGCGTATTCACGCATGCCGCCGATATGCGGCCATGAATCGGACGTGGTGACGACGGCGCTGATCGGCGCGCCGCCAAACCGACGCTGCGCGTCCTCGATCACTTTCGCGGAATATGCCGAGGTGAGCGGACCCTCGACGATCGCGACCCCGACGTCCTGCTTCACTTCGACGATGTCCCAGTTGCCGGGAACCTTGACGATGCCCGGTGCCAGCTCCGCCTGCTGTCGCTGCGACGATTCGAGCGGGATGTCGTCCACGCGGCGCCGGTTGACGACGACGTTCTGCCGCACATCGTCTGGAACGGCGAAGTCGGACGCCTGCAGCGGCGGATTGATCCGAATGCGCGTGATGTCGAACCGGCCGTCCGGCTGGCCGCCGGTCGTGTAATCCCACAGGCGCGGGAACCGGACGCCTTCCGGCTCCAACGTCCAGACGCCGAACGTCACCCGCTGCGTGACGTCTCCCCACGGCGCCCAGAACAGGTCGTACGGGCGTGGCCGGGTAATCTCGACAGCCTTCGGCAACATGCTCGGGACGTTGAGGAACACGCGCACCGGCGCACCGCCGGCGCTGAATCGCACGACATGATGCGTGTAGGTGTCGAGCTGGACATCGGGCTCGGCGCGAAGATCGCTCGCGTCGAGCGCCGCAATCACCACACGCTCGGGATCCAGCGTCATCGGCATCGTCGCCACATCCCACGGATTGCCGGCCGGCAACCAGCGATCCGCGGTCTTCCGCAGGCCCACATCGTCCACAATCAGCGTCGTCGTCTCCGGTCCCCATTCGCGGTTATCCACCCAGTCCGGCGCCGAATAGCCGCGCACGCGCGTCGTTCGGCGGATCGCGCCGGCGTCGTAGTTCCGCAGGTCGGCGAAGTCCGTGTAGGTGGCGACCCATGGCCCTTCGGGTCGCTCCGATTGCTCGCGCTGGTATTGCGCCGACACTCCGTCGATCTCGATGGCGTGGATGCGGCGCACGCGGTCCTCGCCGCCGAGCGCATTCGCGGCCTGCTTCATCCATGCGGTCGCGCGATCGCGCGTGGCTCTCTGAACCGGCGACAGTGCGAGAAGCAGGATCGCAAGCGTTGCTGACGTCGGTTTCATCAGTTCTGCCTTCGGGTCGAGTACTGTACTGGCCGGCGTCGCCGTCGCAATGGCCTTCGCGGCGTGTCCGCGTCGCATTGCGTTGCGACTTGACGCCACGACCGAGCGTTGGCCGGCGCCTTCATACCGATCTGCACACACAGCTACCGGAGACGTACTCGTCGAACGGTGCCGTCGAAGCTTGAACGTCTAAGCTACGCAAGCGCTGAACGCGGCGCCTCAGGTCGCTCAACGCGTCGGCTCAGAAAGAGGTGGTGGAGGTGGCGGCGTCCAACCCCAGGCCGGTGCGCACATTCCTGCTCCGGCTCGGGCGCCAGATCACCATGTCGAGAACATAGTGATGCATCTGGATGCCGGAGGTCAGCATCACAAAGAACAGAATCCATGTCGTATCGCCCATGAAGGTCATGGCGCCGGCGTCGGTGCCCGGTCCGCACAACTCGACGCGATTGATGGCGCAGCCCAGGCCCCACAACGGGACGGAGGCAAGCAGCAGCGCCGCGCCATAAAAGAGCGGGAAGCCCTGGGCAAGCACGCCGGCCGCCCCGAACTTGTCTCTCCGCGACGGCTCGGAGCGGTAATGGCGGTTCGAGTAGAACCATACGATGAAGAGATATTGGATGTCGTGATAGATGGTCACGATCGCGGTGAAGGCGAGCAGGCTCGAGCCGGGCAACAGGCCTGAGAAACAGACAAACGCATGCAGCGCCACGACCGAGGCGAGGAAAATCTGTTTGGGCAGATTGATCGGCTGGCCGCGCATCCATTTGCCGATTTGGAACGACGCCTGGAAGATCACCAGCGCCGCTATTCCGGCCTCGGCCGTGTAGAACAGCGCCTTGTCCCAGGCCATCGGCGTCTGCTCCCAGGGCTTGAACCCGAATGAGTCGCGCGTGTCAGGATGGCTGACTAGAAGACCGACGAAGGCCAGCGCCAGCGCGCCGTACAGCACCGCAGCATCGAGCCTCGATTCGTCGGTGCCGATCTCGCCGTTCTTGCGGTTGTAGAGCCGAAGCACGCCGTAATGCTGGCGGGTGATGTGGAAATAGGCCCACAAGCTGACGCCGTAGCCCCAGAATTTCCAGGGCAGCTTGAACGCCTCGACGCCGGCCGAATGCAGCGCGTAGGAAACAGCGAGCATCACCGGCCCAACCAGGAACACACCAAGGCTGCCGAGCAGGAACGGCCGGCGCGTTCGCCATTCGTCCTTGTCCAGATAAGTGCGGAAATAGGTGCCGAAGAAATGCGGGGTGTCGAGTACGACGACCCAGACGAACCACACCAGCACCATGTTGAGATGCAGGAAGACGTGGAGCCCCAGGATGCCCAGGCCCGCAGCCATGCCGCCCAGCGATACCGCCAGATCCTGGCGGGCGCTGAATACCCAGGGGAAAGCGAAAGCGCGTGCGTAGCTGTTACGCGTCAGCGTTGCGTCCGTCATGGCTCATCGATGGCGGCCGAGGGTCGCCAGTGACGTTCGATCATATATTGTCCCCATTCGCCTTGGTCCAGATAAGTGCGGGTGTATAAGGAGGGTCGTGCGACACCTGTTCATCTGCGCACTGCTTTGTATTCCGCCGATACCAGTACTCGCGCAAACCACCCGCTCATTCCCTCAGCCCCGTGAAGCCGCAGGTTCGGATCTTTCCACGAACTCTGCCCGGGTGCTCGACTGGGCAAATCGCTTGACTGCCAAAGACCCGAAAATCCGGGCAATCGCCGAAGCCGCCCTGGTCAAAGAGGCGGGGCGTTCGCTGCCTTTACTGAGACGACTCCTCGACCGTGGCGATGAAGACCTGGATCAGAGGACTTTTGAGATCGTCCGGCGGATCGGTCCGCCGGCCATTCCGTTGCTCGTTGAACTGCTTCGTCATGAGGAAGTCTCCTTTCGGCGCGACGCCGCTGATGCCTTGATTGACCTGGCGCCTGATACGGAAGGGATTCAACCGGCGTTGAGGCAGGCACTGAGCGACGAGGATTCGCTGGTCGCGGGCGATTCCGCACGTGCCCTGGGCGCTTTGGGACCGAAGGCAAGTCCTTCGGTGCACGCTCTCGTCACGACTCTCTCGCACGAGGATCCTTATGTCCGCGTCTACGCGGCGGAGGCATTGGCGACCATCGGTCCGAAGGCGGGCGTGGCGGCCAAGGACCTCGCCAGAGCCCTGGACGATCCAACTCCCGGCGTCCGATGGGCGGCGGCTGAGGCCCTCGCAAGCATCGGCCCGGCCGCGCTGTCCGCTGTACCGCGGTTGATCGAAGCTCTGACGGATGAATTCCTCTATGTGCGCATCTGCGCGGCCGGCGCGCTGGGAAGCCTCGGGCCGAAGGCAGAGACGGCCCGTGAGGCGCTGAGAGAGGCCGCAAAAGATCCTGCGATGCGCGACGAAGCGGAGTGGGCCTTGAGCCGAATCGCTGGCGTCGACTCTGAACGGCCTGTCGTCTCACCGGTCGTCCCCGCGCCTTCCGTCGCACCCCAACCCGAGACGACCGTGGATCAAACCGGCGATCCTCCAGTTGACTGGGACATTTCCACCGGGCGGAATATCGTCTGGAGCGTCGAGTTGGGAGACGACTCGTTTGGCCGTCCCGTGGTTGCCGGCGATGCGGTCTATGTGGGTACCGACAACACCAGGCACATGAACCCCGACTTTCCGGACGAGAGCGGCGTGCTCATGGCCTTCCGGGCGACGGACGGCGCGTTCCTTTGGCAGGACGTGGCCCCGAGAGTGGATCGCGGCCTTCGGGAGTTCCTGCTGCCTTCGACGACGAGTGCGCCGTTTGTGGAAGGGAACCGATTGTTCTATGTCACCGCCGAGTGCCAACTCCGTTCCCTCGACACGCAGGGTTTCCGCGACGGCGAGAACACCGGTCCGTATCGGGAGGAGGTGTTCCAGGACAACACGGCGGCCGACATCGTCTGGGAGCTCGACATGTGCTCCCGCCTCGGTGTGTTCTCGCATGAAGCCTCCAACAGCGAAGTGTTGCCGCTGGGCGATCTACTGATCGTCAGTACCTCCAACGGCCAGAATGAAGGCCATACGAGTGTCCCATCCCCGCGCGCTCCAAGCCTGATCGCGGTCGATAAGCACTCGGGTGAAGTGGTCTGGCGCGCCATCGGCGCTGGCGGGCAGGTGCTGCATGGCCAGTGGTCCAGCCCCGTGGCAGCGAACGTAAACGGGCGAATGCTGGTGCTCTTCGGCGGAGGAGATGGCTGGCTGCGCGCCTACGACGCGGCGTCGGGTCACGAAGTCTGGCGATTTGACGGCAACCCGAAAGACGCCCGCTGGCTCCCGCGCCCCGGCGTCCTCTCGCGCAGCTCCATCATTGCTTCACCGGTCTTCGCCGACGGCCGCGTCTTCATTGCGATGGGGCAGAGTCCAGAGCATGGCGACGGACCTTCGTTGTTTTATGCGATCAGTCCCAACGGCCAGGGAGACGTCACCGAGAGCAGGCTGCTCTGGACTTCTCGCGAGGTCGGCCGCGTGGTGGGAACGCCGATCGTGAAGGACGGTCTGCTGTACGTTGGGGACCTGGGCGGTACGGTTCATTGTCTGGACGCGGCAACTGGCGCCCGCGTCTGGAAGCACGAGACGAATGAGGAGATCTGGGGTTCCCTCCTGCTGGCTGGCGGCCGGCTCTACGTTGGGACGGTTGAAGGCAGCATGATCGTTCTTCGTGCCGGGCGGCGAAAGGAATTGCTGGCGCAGATCGAGATGGATGCGCCGATCTATTCGCGTCCGGCGGTGATCGGCGATGCGCTTTATCTGGCCACCGCGCACCGGTTGTACCTCATCGCGGCAAAGCCTTGGAAGCAGTGAGCTCTTCTCGAGTGGCACCGTCGGCTCATGGCGACGCCGACGTCGGCAGCCCGAACACCAGAAGCGCGTTGCCCGCCGCGATCGCAACGTACTGGTGCCCACGGTCTTGATAGCTGATTGGATTGGACCAGATCGCGCCACCTGTTTGAAATCGCCAGAGCAGCTTGCCCGACTCGGCATCGACTGCGAAGAACATCCCTTCCATGGTCCCGGAGAACACCAATCCGCCGGCGGTTGACAGCAGGCCGCACCATGGAGGCGTCGTCACCTTGAATTCCCACTTGACATCGCCGGTCAGCGGGTCGAGCGCGCGCAGCGCTCCCCATGGCTCTTCATCCGGAACGGCGCGTTTGCTGGCGCCCAGGTACATGCGTCCGGGTTGGTAGACCGCTTCGTTCCGAAAGTAGATGCCGCCCTTTTCCCGCACGTTCTGATAGAACATTTTCGTCTGCGGGCTGTAGGTCGGGCTGAACCAGTTCGTTATCCCGTCGTCGTCGGGATAGACAAGCGCGCCGATCGGACTTGGCACCGTGTCGGGATTCGGGATCGGCCGGCCTTTCGCATCGAGCCCCTTTGACCAGGTCTGACGCGCGAACGCCTTGGCGTGCAGGTACTCGCCCGTGACGCGATCGAAGATGTAGAAGAATCCGTTGCGGTTGGCGAAGAGCAGGAGCTTGCGCGGTCGACCACGGAAGTCGGCGTCGACGAGGATCGGAATCTCCGTCGCGTCGATGTCGTTCACGTCGTGAGGCGTGAACTGAAAGTACCAGCGCAGCGCGCCGGTGTCGACGTCCACGGCGATCAGCGAATCGGAGTACAGGTTGTCGCCCTCGCGAACGTCGCCGATGAAATCGGGCCCCGGATTGCCAGTTCCCCAGTACGTCAAGTTTGTCTCAGGGTCGAACGCGCCCGTGACCCACGTCGTTGCGCCGCCGCGCTTCCAACTATCGCCGCTCCAGGTGTCGTGGCCGGGCTCGCCAGGCCCCGGCACGGTCCACAAGCGCCACGCGCGCCTGCCGGTCGCGATGTCGTACGCGTCGAGAAACCCACGGACGCCGTACTCGGCTCCAGCCATCCCGACAATGACTTTATCTTTCACTGCCAGCGGGGCGGCAGTCAGCGAATGGCCCGTCTTGTAGTCGGCGACCTCGACGTCCCACCGAAGGCGCCCCGTCCGCATGTCGAGCGCGACGAGGTGTGCATCGATCGTCGCGACGAAGATCTGATCCCCGAGCGCTGCGACGCCGCGGTTGACATCGCCGCAGCAGGCGCGCAGATCGTCAGGGAGGCTTCGCCGATAGGTCCACAGCGGCCGTCCGGTCTTGACGTCCAGCGCGACTACGTCGCTGGGCGGATCGGTGAGGTACATCACACCGTCGAAAACCAGCGGCGTGCTCTCGAAGTGATGGCGTCCCTGAACCTGGTACATCCATACGGGTCGCAGCTGCTGGACATTCTTACTATCGATCTCGTCGAGCGCGGAGAATCGTTTCGCGTCGTACGTACCGTGATACGTCAGCCAGCTGCCTGGCTCGCGTACTGCCTGGCGGATACGGTCGTAAGTCAGCTGTGCCGACAGTTCGACGGCGAACACGAGACCGAGGAGAATCGCCAGCACCGCTTTCATCGCGTCCCTTCCAGCGATACGAGATACGCCACGAGATTATCGAGCGCGGTTGGTTCGAGACGCTCTCGAAAACTCGGCATCGCCGTTCTTCCGTCGTCCGTCGCGAGCTCCGCCAATTCCTCCTTGAAGAAAGAGTACAGAGTCCCGCCGGCATCGCGGAATTGGATGGAGAAGGGGTCTTCATTGACGCGGACGCCGATGATGCGCCGGCCCTCGCGTGTAACGGCCCGGATTTGCTTGAACCCGCTCGGCACCTCGGCTTGCGGATCGACGATCGCCCTCCGAAGGTAGGCCGGGCTCGAGCGAGCGCCGATGTCCGTCAGGTCCGGACCCATGGGGCCGCCGCGGCCACGGATGGTGTGGCACGCTGCGCAGCCGACAGTCTCGTACACCTGCGCGCCGCGCGCAGCGTCGCCCGGAAGCGGCTCACGCTTCAGGCGTCCCAGGCTGCGAACGAAGGCGACCACCTGCCAGGTCTCGCGCGCGCTCATGGCGTTGCCCGGCATGCCGGTTCCGGGAATGCCTCGATTGACGACGCGGAACAATGCCTCGTCTGTCGGCGCGCGCCGGAGCGACGCACGCGCAAGGTTGGCGCCCCTGCCGCCGTCGCCGTCGGCGCCGTGACAGTAGGCGCATTGCGCCTCGAAGAGCGTCCGGCCGCGCGCGACCTCCTGCGCAGTGACTTTTGGACGGGCCGTGGGCTCGAGCGCCACGGTCATCTGCAGTGCCAGTACGCACGAAACCGGCCCTGAGCGAAGTCGAAAGGCTGTCCACATCGCGACCCTTTCCGTAACCTGCCGATACGGCGACTGCTTGAGCGATTCGGCGTTTCAAATCTCGAGCTGTGGGTCGGACACCGTTTCGTCATTGACCTTGATCGTGTAGTTGTAGATGCTTCCCGGCACGCCAGTGAAGGACCCGAGAATCGGCCCTTGTTTTCCAGGCTTCAGGACTCGCGAACACAAGCTTTCTTGGAGGACGGATCGGATGTCGTCTTCCTCCAACCCTTCTGCACCAGCGACCGGCGTGAAGTCGGTGACACAGACTGTGACGTTCACGTCTGTCAAATTGCGGACGATCCACAACACCAAACCGCCGAGACTTTTGACGCGATAGGTTGCGGTCACGTCTGTGGTGCTGTTCACATCGATCGTGGCGACTCCGACGGTGTTCGGGCTCGAGCTCATAGAATCCTCTCCAGTGTGAGCGAAGCGCTCAGCGCTTCGCTGTGGTGACCCGTTCGAACTCTGGCGTCCCGCGAATCGATCGAAGGTCGTCGTCGTCTCGTGCGACGGAGGTACTGGCGCCTTGCGCAAGCGCCGCCTCCAGCGACTTCAGTGCCGATGCCGTTCGGCCGCCCAGGGCGTGTACGACGGCATTGTTGTAAAGCACCTGGCCGTTTGCGGGACTGAGGCGAACGGCGGCGGCGGCGTCGCGCTCCGCCGCCGCACTCCTTCCGAGCTTGCTTTCGTAGAGCGCCCGTTGCGACAGCGTCAGCGAATCTTTCGGATTGACCTCGAGCAGTCGATCGACGATCTCGAGGGCGCGCGTGTATGCAGCCTGCGCATCCTGGTGCCGACCGAGCCGCTCGTAGACGTCACCCAGGTTGTGATGCGTCAAGTGCGAGCTGGGATCGAGACGCAACGCTTGCTCGTACGCCTCGGCGGCATCGGAGAACTTACCCTGCCGATAGTAGAGGAATCCGAGGTTGGCATACGCTTTCGGCGTCGGCGACAGCTGAAGCGCGCGCTGGTAATTGGTTACCGCCCGGGCGGTGTCGCCGGCAGCATGATACGCAGTTCCGAGTCGTTGGAATCCGGCAGCGTTGTCTGGCTGGAGCTTGATCACCGTCTCGAACGCCGCCGCCGCTTCAGCGAAGCGGCCGGCGCGGTAGAGCGCCAGTCCCATCGCGTCGTAGTGTCCCCAGAAATTCGGCCGCAGCGCGATCGCTTGCTGGAATTCCGGAATCGCCTGGTCCAGTTGTCCCTTATCGGCAAGAATCTCGCCGAGCGTCTGGTGGACGTCATCGTCATTGCGTCGCAGGGCCAGGGCGCGATGAAGCTCTTCGATCGCTTTATCCACTTCGCCGCTGCCGCGATAGATGACCGCCAGAGAGTGGCGAACCGCAGCTTGCTCTGAATCGAGCCGGAGCGCTTCGAGAGTGGCGGCTCTCGCTTGCGCAGTCCATTGAGGGTCGTTGGTCTTCTGATATCGCGCCCAGAAGGCTTCCCCGAGCGCCGCATGGGCGAGCACGAAACTGCGATCCTTTTCCACCGAGGCCGACAGGAGTTCGATCGCGCGTTCGAGATTTCCCGGCTTGTCCACCCGTTCGAGCAGCGCGAGCCCTTGAGCGTAGTCGGTGAAGGCCGCCATGTTGGTGGTTGGTGGCTGTCCGAGCTGACTACGTTCCGCAGCGGTCAACCGCACCTCGAGCGCCTCGCTCACGCCTCTGGTCAGCTGGTTTTGCAGGCTGAAAAGCTCGGCGGTCGTGCCCTCGTAGGTTCCGCCCCACGCGACCGACCCGTCGCGACGCACGAGCCGCGCGGTCAGCTTGAGACGCCCGTCGGTCTGCTGCACTCCGCCGTCAACGATGTAGTCGACACCGAGGTCGCTGGCGATTCGAACGAGGTCCCGGCTGGCTGCGGATGCTGCGCCCATCGCTCTCGACACGACGGTGATCGCTTTCACCTTGGCGAGATCACTGGTCAACGTGTCGGCGACACCGACGCCGAGATAATCCTTGGACGCGTCACCACTCAGGTTGGCGAGCGGCAGGACGACCAGGCTCTGGGTCTGTTGACGGCCATCACGGACCGTGAAACTCCGAGAGAACCAGATCGCGCTCGCGATCATCAGCGCCACTGCAGTCGTCACAACCACTACGCGCGCGATCCGCGGCGGACGGAATATGGCGCTGGCCGTGCCGACTCGCCTGGTGGTGCGCGTGCCGGCAATCTCGAGATCCTGCAACGCCGTTTTGAGGGCTATCGCAGAGGAAAATCGTGATTCGGGATCTCCGGCCATCGCCTTGCCGATCACCGCGATGATTCGTTCGGCGGCGTCGCGTGTCTGCGCGGATTGGCCGCCGGCCGGTCGCGCGAGCGTGGATTTCAACACGTCAACGGGATTGCCGGTCTCGTACGGCCGCCCGCCGGTGAGCAATTCGAAAAGCAGGACGCCGAGGCTGTAAACGTCGCTCCGCGCGCTGGATGGGCGACCTTGCAGCTGTTCGGGGGCCGCGTACTGCGGGGTGATGAATGCGGCGGCGCGATCGACGGAGTCGGTGTCTACCGTCGCGGCGTCGGGGCCGACGTCAGTTGGGGATAATCGAGCGATGCCGAAGTCAAGGATTTTGACAGTGCCATCAGCAGTCAGGCGGACATTCGATGGTTTGAGATCGCGGTGGATGACGCCGACGCTGTGGGCCGCACTCAACCCGTCGGCGAGCTGGATGCCGATATCGATCACCTGTGAGACTGGAAGGCAGCCGTCGCGCATACGGCTGCCGAGTGTTTCGCCCGGCACGTACTCCATCACGATCCACGCTTCGTCGTCCGATTCAACGATGTCGAAGATAGCGGCGATGTTCGGGTGCGTGAGGGTGGCGGCCGCGCGGGCTTCGTGCAGCAGCCACTCGCGCGCCACTTTCGCCTCGAGATGGCGACCGGACAGCCGTTTCAGCGCGACCTTCCGACGCAGGCGAGTATCTTCGGCGAGAAAGACCTCTCCCATCCCGCCGCTCCCGAGCTTCTCGAGAAACACGTAAGGGCCGATTGATGTCACAGACACGAATTTTTACGGAACCTGCGGCGAATGGTCGAGGCGGCATTCTAGCAGGCATGGACCCAGAGATCGGGGTTCGCTGCGTAGCGAGTCAGCGGGTCTCGTCGGCGAGACGAGAAGACTCGTCTCGGAAGACCATGCCGCAGAGACGCATCAACCGTGCTCGGAGACCAAAGGACATTCGCTTTGCCAAACGTACCCCCGAAGGTCCCGAACGGGCGAGTTGGCGAGGGGCAGCATCAAGTCGGCCGCACACGAATCGCCGCGATGCGCCGTCATCTTCCTTCGGGAGCGGTCGTCCCGGACTATGAATTCCAGGAAGGCCCGGCGAATCTCGACGCCGGCGACGCGCCGATTACGACGGTCCGCCTGAGTGACCTGTTCACCGGGCCGAACCGATCAGTCGTGATTTATCACTTGATGTACGGCAAGCGGCAGACCAACCCCTGCCCGATGTGACGATGTCGATCGACGGCTACAACGGCTTGCCCAGCATCTCGCACGGAACGTCGACTTCGCGATCGCCGCCGCCGCGGATCCGTCCATGCTGCTTCAGCACGCCCGCAATCGCGGGTGGCGCAACCTGCGGTTGCTCAGTTGCGGCTCCAGCACGTTCAAGTACGACCTTCGCAGCGAGGACGCGGAAGGCAGGCAGGATTCAACTATTTCGGTCTTCACTCGAGACCGCGACGGCACGCTGCGGCATTCGTATTCCGCACATCCCTGGATGGCGAACGACGTCAAGGAGCGCGGCATCGACCTGCTGACGGCGGTCTACAGCGTGCTCGATCTCACGCCGCAGGGACGCAGTGACTGGTACGCGAAGCTAGCCTACGACGAGTGAGAGAGCGCTGTTCGCATCGTCACCGTTGCTGATCGGCGGCAAGCGCCGGCTGCGACGGTGTCGATTTGCGTTTGCGTGATCTCCGTTGGGAAGCCATACGAAGCGAATCCAGTTCCGCCTGCACCTGCGCGATGCGCTCGAACTGAATCTTTAGGTCGGCCGTGTGCTGATCAACGGTCTCCTTCAATTCACGAAGTGCGGCATCGAACTCTTCGCGCATGACCGTCATTCGTCCTTCCTTCTCAACTCTCGCTCGGCCTCGAGCCAATCCTCCATATCGTGACCATCCTCTCGGCCACGGCGCTCGTAGATTTCGTGCGCTCGGTTTCGGACGGTTTCTTCAGGAAGCGGTCGTTGCTGCGGATCGTCTTTGGCACCGGATGTTCGGCGTGGCTGATCGGCCATGTTTCAGCCTCCTTCGTTTTCGGAAGTCTCTGCGAGGAGATTCATCCTGCGCCTTTGCAGACAGCTTTTCAAGCTGTGCCATGCGACGCCCGCGCATCTAGCGCCGGCGACGCTGCAGCGCTTTTGCCGCTGAGGCGACTCGAACCGCGTCCGTATTCGCGAAGCGTGGTCTGCAATATGCAAAAGCCGAAGGTGCGGAAAGGAGCCATCCGTATGAAAGCATGCTTCCAGGCTGTGCTAATCGGCGCGCTCGTGGTGATGCCGGCGTGCGCCCCATCCGATGCGGGCATCTCGTCGGCCGTCAAGGCGAAATTGATTGCGGATGACACGGTAAAGGCGAGCTCGATCGAGGTGGAGACGCAAGGTCGCGTCGTCACACTCAGCGGTCGAGTGAGCACGAAGGCGCAGGAAGCCAAGGCGATCAAGCTCGCGCGCGGCACGCGTGGTGTCACGTTGGTTGAAAGCCGTCTGCGAATCGCGCCGGAACCGCCAACCGCAGCCACGTCCGGGAGCGGCGGAGACACGTCCCCAACGGACAAGTTGGCCGGCGACGCCGGGATCACGGCGAACATCAAAACGCGTCTGCTCGCGGATCCGCTCGTCAACGGTCTGGATGTCCACGTCGACACGCACGACCGCTTGGTGACGTTGACGGGCAAGGTGCCGAGCGAAGCGGCGAAACAACGCGCGGTCGAGATCACGCGCCAGGTTGACGGCGTTGCGGGCGTCGAAGACAAACTGACCGTGCAGGCGCCCTTCCCGCCGCGCTAACCGCGTCGCGATGAGGTCGTGCCCTCGCGTAACGCGGCACTCGATTAAGCTGTAGAGGTGCTCGACCTCGTCCGCGGTTGCACGTTCGACGATTTTCTACTCACACCCCAACTCGGTGTCTTGGCGCGGCGCGATCCGTCCGCAGTCGATCTGTCGACGCGGTTCACCGCCGGGATTACCCTGCGCCGACCGATCGTTTCGGCGAACATGGACACGATCACGCGTGCGTCGATGGCTGTTGCGCTCGCCGAGGAAGGCGGCATCGGCGTCATCGATCGCGGTTTCCGCAGCGGCGACATCACGCCGCAAATCGGCGAGGTCACCGCGGTCAAGCGAACGCAGCACGGGGTAATCGCGGACCCGCACACGATCGACGCGAGTCAACTGGTCGGCGACGCGATCCGGCTGATGGATCGCACGCGCGTCGGCACGCTGGTCGTCGTGGATCGCCAGGGCAAGCTGGCCGGCTTACTGACGCGGCGCGACGTGCGCTTCACTCGAGACGATGCGCTGGTGTCGGAGCGGATGACGCCGCGGGATCGGCTGGTCGTGCACTCCGGTCCACTCTCCTTTGCCGATGGCGAGCGGCTGATGGCCGAACGCAAGGTCAAGAAAGTCCCGCTTGTGAACGCCGACGACACGGTCCTCGGCCTGATGACGGCGAGGGATCTCGTCAAGCATCGCGCGCACCCGTTCGCGACGCGCGACGAGCACGGCCGTCTGCGGGTCGCGGCCGCCGTCGGCGCCACCGGAGATTTTCTCGAGCGCGCCGCCGAATTGCGAAAAGCGGGAGCGGACGCGATCGTCATCGACATCGCGCACGGTCACTCGATAGTGATCGAGCGCGCGATCGAACAAGTGCGAAAGCAGGTCGGCGAAATCCCGCTCATCGCCGGCAACGTCGCCACCGCTGAAGGCGCGCTGTTCCTGGCGGAGCGCGGCGTCGATGCGATCAAGGTGGGTATTGGACCCGGCGGCGGCTGCACGACGCGGCTGACCACGAATTTCGGCGTGCCGCAGGTGGAAGCGCTGGTTCGCTGCCGCATGGCAGTTGGCGATCGCGTGCCGCTGATCGCGGACGGCGGCGTGAAGCGCGACGGCGCGCTCGCGCTGGCACTGCTGTTCGGCGGCGACACGGTGATGCTTGGCAGCGCGTTCGCCGGAACCGAAGAAACGCCCGGAGAAATCGTTCTGAAGCCGGTTGTCGTCCCCGAGTCGCAGAAGGTCGTCCGCGTGCCGTTCAAGGTGTTTCGCGGGATGGCGTCGGTCGGCGCCGTTCGCGACCGCATCGATCTCGAGGAGGCGACGCCGCGAGAACTGGATGCGATCGGCGCGGAGGGCCTCGAGGTCAGCGTCCCCGCCCGCGGCTCGGTGCGCGCGATCGTTCGCGACATGCTGAAACATCTGTGCTCCGCAATCAGCTACGGCGGTGCAGCGAGCCTGCACGAACTCCGTGAACGCTTCCAGGCGGATCCAGCGCGCTATCTGATTCGCCTGACGGACGCGTCTCGACGGGAATCATTCGACCGATGACCGAGCCGCCCTCGCCGGGCGTGGAAGAGAAGAGCTGATTCGTTCACACACTGGCGAACGGGCCGTCGCTCACATGCAGAAACCACCGATCCAGCACGACACGTCGTACGAACCAGGAGGTGTCGAGCAACTGGAGCGCCAAGGCAGCCGGAATCCCGATTGGAAAGACGCGCGACAGCAGATGGGCGAGCGGACCGTCGCCGAATCGCCGCTGGAGATGCCGGGCGTACGGCTCCAGTCGATCGCGGGTGTAATGGCCGTTCGCTTCGAGAATCGTTGACGCGGCCATCAGGCCTGACTCAATCGCCGGCCGGATTCCCTCGCCGCTCTGCGGATAGGCAAGGCCGGCCGCATCACCAACCAGCATCACCGCGTCGTCGACCGCACGACGCTGCGGCGTTCCTGACAGCAAATACGCATGCCCGCGCCATCGCGGTGACGAGGCGTCCAGCGAAATTCGCTCAGTGGTTCTCAAGAAGTCCAGGAAATCGGCGGTCGCATGGGGCAACGCATGCGGTTCCAGACGCCCGAAGCCGACGTTGACGTAATCGCCCTTGCGAAAGCACCAGCCGTATCCGGCGAGGTCCGGGCAGAAGTACAGCTCGGGCCTCTCAGCGGCGACCTCGCAGGCGCATTGATCGATCGGCAGCTCCACTTCACGTGCGGCAACGACCGGCCCGCGATCCGATCCGCCGTTCAGCATCCGACTTACCGGACAGAAGTGGCCACCTGCGCCGACGAGCATCCGCGCGTTGACGGCGTTATTGACGACCCACTGTGCGCCGGCGCGGCGAATGATCGAAATGGCTGTGCCGAGCAGCAGGCGCGCCCCCGAGCGGCAGAGCAGGTAGTCGTCGAACTCACAACGACGAATCCCAAAGCTGACGGGGCGTCCGTAAGACGTGTCCACGACGTGGTTCTCACCGATCACACCGATCCGAAAGTCCGTGATTGGCTGAAACGTTCGTCCGTCGCGGTAGTCGTCGGAATCGATCTGGAGGTCGTCGAGCACCTGCGGCGTGATCCACCCGGCGCACACCTTGTCGCGCGGAAACATGGCCTTGTCGACAACGACGACGTCGAGACCCGCCTGGCGAAGCCTCCACGCGCACGCCGAGCCCGCCGGACCACCACCGACAATCACGACGTCGCAGGTATCCACGGCGGTCGCTCAGAGTTTCAGCTACTGACACGCGTCCAGGGCACGGCATTGCTGCTGCCCCTGGCGAACACGACCTGGAACAATTGCATACAACCGGTGCTGAACGTCGCCTGCGCACCCGCGAGATAGAGCTCCCAAGCGCGAACAAACTTCTCGTCGAACCTCGCCGCCACCTGGTGTGCGGATCCGTTGAAGCGGCGCCGCCAGTGCTCCAGCGTCTTTGCGTAATGCAATCGGAGATTTTCTACGTCTAGCACTGAAAAGGCATGCGGCTCGAGTACCTGCTCGAAGACCTCGCGCAGCGTCGGGGCGTACGCACCCGGGAAGATGCGTTTTCGCATCCATGGGTTGAGCGGTGCGGGTTGGTTGCGCCCGATGAAATGCAGCAGTCCTCGGCCGTGCTCCGCCAGCGAACGGTCGATGACGTCGCCCAACGCCGGGTAGTCCGGCGCGCCGACGTGCTCGAGCATGCCGACAGAGAGGAACACATCGAACTTGCCGGCTACATTCCGGTAGTCATCCTGGACGAACTCGACGCGACCGGCGACGTCCTCGTCTCTCGCTCGGCGCCGCGCGTACGACAGTTGCTCGGAAGAGATGTTGAAAGCGCGCACCGTGACGCCGTAGTGTTTGGCCATAAACAGGGCGAGCGAGCCCCAGCCGCAGCCCGCTTCAATCACGCGGTCTCCGGCCTCGAGGTGGAGCTTGCGGCAGACCAAATCCATCTTCGCGATTTGCGCCTGCTCGAGGGTGGCATCCGGCGTCGGAAAGTACGCGCACGTGTAGACCATCTCGCGATCGAGCCAGAGCCGATAGAACTCGTTGCCGAGATCGTAGTGACGGTGAACATTCTCCCTGGCAGTCTGGGCGTCGTTGGATTTCTGCCAGAGCCACCAGGCGCGACGCTTCGATGGGCCCAGGGCGCGGTAGATCGCGTCGAGGACCGGGAATAAATCGCCGTCAATCTCGACGCTGCCTGACATGTAGCACTCGCCAAAATTCAGCTCGGGATCCCACACCCAGCTCCACAACGCGACCCGGCTCTTGAACCGGATGGTCCCAACCGCAGGGCTGGTGACCGACGGCAGCGCAAATCCATCCCACAATACGAACCGAATCGGCGCCGGCGCGACGGATCGCTGAATCCGTCCAAGCGCCCAGTGATCGAGCGTCGTCGATGCGACGGGGGTTACCGGTGCCGGGCGAAGGCCTTCGGTCACCTGGCTGCCGGACACGGAGACGATCGGCGCGTTCCCGTTGCTCACGTGGTCACCTTATCGTTCCTGACTCCTTGAGCACAAAGAGGACTCGCACGGTAGATGCCAAGGAGGGGTGTTACGCACATTTAACTGGGAGTGAATGCTTTGATCAAGGCGCGCCCTTTTAGGCGCATTCCACGACCTCGCGGACCGCCGTAACCACGAGAGCGGGCTCGTCGAATTGGATCCAATGGCCGCTTTTGGCCGCGACTAGGTGCCGGCCCTGCAATGAGAGACGCGCCAATTCCCGATGTTTTGCCAGCGTCTCTGGGGCTTGATCGCCGCTCGAGGCGACGACCAGCGGCACGTCTCCCAGGGACGTCACACGACTCGCGGCGAGGCGCACGCACGCGTGAACGACGCGTTGCCGGCACACGCCATATGCAGCTGTTGGCCCTCGACGTCGACCATCATGCCGGGTGGCGCATACCGGCGCGCGCTGCGTCGAGCGCCGACGAACTGATAGATGTCGCCGGCAGCAAGAAGGACCGCGACTACCTACCTTTCATCGCGGCCGTGGATCCGCAGCATCGCATTCAGGTTGACGTAGTTCGCGATCGCCTCCCCGACCGCATCGCTGACGGCGACCGTACTCGGGTAATGCATCCCTCCCCAGACGCGTGCGTCGTTGCCGTCGGCCCGCGCCCGCGCGATGCTGGTATATGTGCGATTTGACTGCCCCGTCGTCAGGGTGAACGTCTGGCGGTCGGCGAAGTGGCTGAGGAGTACGGTCGCCGCCGCCCCGTTCAGACTCGGATGGCCGGCCGGGTACTCGGGGTGGCACGGCGTGTTGACGAGCGGCAGCCAGCCCGCGTCGGCGGCCGTACCCGGATTGCCGTCGATGTCGGCCAGCGGGATCGCCGTAACCGGTCGCCAGGTCACCTCGGTCGAAACGGACCCGTAATGCCGCTTCGCGGTCCAGATCGTGAACGCCGTGTCGGCCATTGCGACGTTCAACAGCGCGAGAAGCCGATTGCTTTCGGAGATCGACAGGTGGTTGGCCCGCGCGATCTGGTTCGCCGCCTGATTCCAATGCACGCTGGCGTTGCCTTCCCAGAACGGCGCGAGGCCGGGCTGATCGCCGGAGCGCGTCGAGCCCGTGTTTCGACCGAGCGCTTTCACGTTGTTGAAGTCGTCTGCGTACGTCGAGCTCGACAGACTCCGTGGAGGTCCAGGATCGAACTGCGTCGTGGTGGCGACGACGAACGGTGCGGTGAATGCCAACCCCAGCGCAGTCATCGCGACGCATGACCCGCCCGTGGGCCGCCACTGGCCGACCGCCAGTCCGCCAATGAACGGAGAAGAAGGAGGGGGACTGAACCCGTCAGTCGCCCGCCAGGAGAGCACGGTCTGCGCGACCTCCATTCCCCAGCCGATGCCGCGTTCGCGCGATTCGCCGCTGTCATCGCTCAGCGCTGCGAGTGACGCCGCATAGCGAGCGTCGAGGGCCTCCCGCTGGAGCAGCGACAAGGACGGGAATACACCAACCAGCGCGGTGTATGCGGCGGCGACCACGGCGGCCCGACGCGATGCGCCGTGCGGCGCGGCGCCGTCCACGAAGATTGGCGTGTACCGCCGCTCGATCCCGTTGTACGCATCGAAGATTGCCGTGTGGACGATCGCGCCGAGCCGTTGACTCGACGAATTCGCCGTATTCGTCGCCATCAGCGTGTCGATGAAGATCTGATTCCATTCCAGCACCTGGTTGACGGGGACGGAGCCGCCGGACTCCACCGCTGATCTGGCGGTCGAAGAGATGAGGAGGGCAATCCCGACAATGAGGATGGCCCCACGCGTCTGGTTACGACTGGTGTTCATTGGCTCTCCTTCACGCGATAAGCACCGGGAATCCTTCGCCCGAGGTCCGGCGGCCTGCGATACAATTCACGCCACACCGCCCGACGCGCCGATCCTGCCGGTATCGGGGCAAACGAGTCCTTACAACCGGTCTTCGCTTTTCTTCGGAATTGTTCCGGCTGCCATGAGCGAGTCCGCGAAGCCCTCATTCGAGTTCGGTCCCTTCTCGCTGGACCCCGGGAAGCGTCTCCTATTGCGCAACGGCGCAGCCGTACCGCTGGCTCCAAAGGTGTTGGAGACGCTTCTGGCTCTCGTCGAAAACCGCGACCGCGTGCTCTCGAAGGACGAATTATTGGACCAGGTCTGGGGTGGCGCCAGTGTGGAGGAGGGAGGGCTGACCCGAAACGTCTCAATTCTCCGGAAGACGCTCGGGGAGAAGCCGGACGATCATCGATTCATTGTTACAGTGCCCGGTTGCGGCTATCGGTTCGTAGCCGCGGTGAATGACCCGACGGTAAACGAGCGGCTACCGGTAGCGGTGCAGAGTAGCCCGGTGCTCCAGAATGGACGAGCCAGCGGTGCACGGACGCGGCGCTGGTTGGCAGTGGCCGGATTGGCCGTCGTCGCCCTCGGAAGCACCGTTTACATGCTTCGCCCAGCGGCAACCAGCGTACGCTCCCCGATCACCTCGCTGGCAGTGCTTCCCCTGAACAATCTGTCGGGCGACCCCAAGCAGGACTACTTCGCAGATGGCATGACTGAGGCGCTGATTGGAAACCTTGCACCGATCAGCGCTCTCAGGGTCGTCTCACGTACGTCGGTGATGCGGTTCAAGGGCACGAAGACCTCTCTTCCGGAGATTGCGCGGGAGCTGAAGGTGGACGCGGTCATCGAAGGTTCCGTGCAGCGGACGCGCGACCGCGTGAGGATTAGCGTCCAGTTGATTCATGCGCCCTCCGATACGCACTTGTGGGCGCGCGAGTACGAGCGTGAACTGACGGACGTGCTCAAGTTGCAGGGCGACGTCGCACGCGCCGTGGCGGACGAGATCCGCGTGCAGGTCACGGCCGAGGAGCGTGCCCGGATGGCTTCTGCCGGGACGGTCGATCCGATCGCGCATCAGGAATTTCTCCTCGGGCGGCATCATTTGTGGAAATTGACCGAGGAAGACCTGTCAAGGGCGATCGAGCATTTCGAACGGGCGACACGCCTCGATGCAGGCTACGCCGCGGCCTATGCCGGGTTGTCCCACGCCTGGTGGTGGAGAGGCGTGTGGGGTTCGAAAACGTTCAAGGAAACCGAGTCGCCATCACGAGCGGCGGCGCGAAAGGCTGTGGCCCTCGATCCCAGACTCGCTGAAGCCCACGTCTCGATGGGCCGCGTGAAGTTCGGTCATGACTGGGACTGGACAGGCGCCGAAAATGACTTCCGGCGCGCATTGGACATCGACCCGAACAATCTCGATGCGCACTTTTTTTCCGCGATGTTGTTCATGGCCCTGGGACGCTTCTCGGAGTCGATCGCTCACATCGAGAGGGCCGCGCAACTTGATCCCTTGTCGTCCACGGTGCACTCGGCGTTCGGCAGGGTTTTGTATCGCGCCCGCAAATTTGACCAGGCAATTCCTCATCTGAAGCAGGCGATCGCACTGGAGCCCGGGCCCCGCAGTTCGGATGGATATGGCCGGCTCGCGGACGTCTACGAGGAGTTGGGCAGGCATGACGAAGCGCTAGCGCTTTACGAAAAAGTGAACGTTCTGGGAGGCCGGCCGGCGCGCAGTCCTGACGTCGCAATCGTTTTCGCTCGGATGGGTAAACGAGATGAGGCGAACCGGGCCGTGGCTGCCGCACGCAACACCAGCCCGCCCGCACAGTTGGCCCAGGCGTACGCCGTGCTTGGCAACAACGACGAGGCCTTCCGCCTTCTCTTCAAGCACGCGGAGGAACATAACAGTTTGAACTACGTGAAAACCGAGCCTCGATTCGACAGCCTCCGTGCGGATCCACGGTGGCCGTTATTGCTCCGCCGCATGAACCTCCCGGTCGACATCGAACGCGACACAACCGTCAAATGAGCTATCTGAAAACTCTGCCAGATCGTCTGCCAACGTGAGCACCGGAGATTGCTGCAAGCTCAGAAGACGTAGCGGACGCCCCACTGAATCTGGCGGGCATCGCGAGCCGCGGTCCGCACCAGCGCCGACGCGGTATTCAGGCTGACACCCGCCTCCGGCGGATTGCCGCTCGGCGGCCGGAAATTGGTGTGATTCGTCAGATTGAACCCCTCCATCATCACGTCGAGCCGGTGGGTGCGGCCGGTGCGAATCGATTTCGTGACCCGCAGTTCCAGCGACCGGAACGGATCCAGAAGCAGCAGCGAACGATCGATCGGTGCGAAGGAGCGTGACGCCCGGAACGCGTCGATCGCCTGAAGCGTCGCCGGCACGTTCTCACGTCCGACGGTAATGGGAATCTCGATCGGCAGGTCGCCGGTCACCGTCAGATCTCGATCCAGGTCTTCTCCTGACTGAACCTTCGCGGGCGACCCGCTGACAAGCTTCAGGATTCCGCTCACCTGCACGCCCCAGGGAAGCACGAACGATCCCGCCGCGGTCAGGTTGTGGCGCTGGTCGCTCGGATTGTAGCCGCGCTCGTGTGGCGTGCGCTGCGTGCCGGGGGTGGTGAGGAAGAAATCCACGCCGTCCAGATAGCTGCGCGAGAGCGTGTACGACACCTGAACCGACTCGCGCGCCCCGCGATGGATGCGCAGCTGCATTTCGAGCGCGTCGTACCAGCTGCGGCTGAAGTTCTCCAGCATGACGACCTGTGCGAATTGGGGAACCGGCCGCGGATTCGTGACCGAAACGGGTCCGCTCGGCGGGAGGTTTCGATCGGTCGATCCGACCTGGTGGAAGCCGGACGAGTGAATGTAGTCAACGTCGAGGGCCGCCGTTTTGCGGAGCTGCCAGCCGATGCCGGCGGTCGTGTTGACGGCATATCCCTGGACGAAATCATCGGGGATCACCGTGCCGATCTGACGGGCGCCACCCGCCGCGATGAAGCTTTCGAGCGATCGGCCGCCGAGGACGGCGCTGATGTCCGGATAGTGACGCAGCCGCTCCGCGTCGGTGATGCGGACCACGCTGCTCGTGAACTGATTGATCGATCGCAGCTGATACCACGGACGATTCCGCGTGACGTAGACGCCGGTTCCGCCACGGACGATGAGCCGGCCGTTGCCCCGCGCGTCCCACGTCGCGCCGATGCGTGGCTGAACGTTGTTGGTGTCGGTGCCGCGGTCGCCCGAGACGAAATAGCCGATAGCGGCCATCGCGGGATCGGCGAGCATGCGTGCCATGAAGTCGTTGATCCGGAGATTCAAGTCCACGTCGTAGCGGACGCCGGCGTTCACGCGGACGCGCTCGGACAGCCGCCAGTCGTCGTGAAGAAATCCCGCCAGCTCCCGCGAGCCGTAGCTCGAAACGGTCGGCGCCTGCTGGCTGAACGTGTTCGGCCACGTCGACGGCGTGTTCGGATCGAACGGCCGGTCGGTCGTGAACTGAAATACGCCGTACTCGAACACGCGCGAATCGAAATCGTGCGCCGCCAGCGCCAGCTCACCGCCGGCTTTGAGATCGTGCCGGCTGGTGTGTCTGTAAAACGTGTCGGACAGCACGAACCGCGTACGCGAAACTACCTGCGAATCGCGGTTCGTCTGCCCGATGCTGCCTGCCGGAGAAATGACGCCGATAATGCTGCTACGCGGAGTTGTGCCGAGCGTGTGGTTGATCACGTGCGCGCGCAGCGCGTTCGCGGTACGTTGCGAGGGCGTCCACATCGTTTCCGCGACGAGGCTGTGCGATCGATTGATGACGTCCACCTGGCTGCTGTCGGACGTGACAACTGCCGCGCTGCGCAGCGACTGCAGGTTCTCGTCATTGTAGCGAATCGACAACCCGTGGGCTTCGTTGATACGGTGATCGAGCCGCAGCGTGACCATGGCATCGTTTGCGGTCGCGGGGAAGATGCCATTCTCTGTCGCAGCGAGGATGTTGGACGGGGGCAGCGCGATGACGCGCACGTTGTGTACCGTATCGCGCTCGTACGCGCCGAACGCGTGCGTGCGGTTGCGTACCAGCGGTCCGCCGGCCGAGCCGCCAACCCGGTGCTCGTCGAACGGTGGCTTGACCGCCGCGAACGGATACCGCGCGTTCAGCGCATCGTCGCGGCCGAAGTAGAAGCCGCTTCCCGACAGCCTGTTGCCACCCGATCGCGTCGCCACCGAGACGATGGCCGACAGCGCGTGGCCGTACTGCGCGTCGAACTGACCGCGGAACACTTTGAATTCCTGAACAGCGTCCTGGCTGACGTTGATCGTCGGACTGCCCCACTGCGCGTCGTCCACGTCGCCGCCGTCCACGAGCGTGGAATATCCACTCCGTTGATCCGCGGGGCCGCCGAATTTCGTGACGGCAAACCGTCCAACCGTGCTGTTGAGCGGCCCGGATCCCGGCAGCACCTGCGCGAGGACCAGGAAGTTGCGCTCGAGGACAGGCAGCGCATCGACCTCGCGCTTCGTGACCGTGGACGACGGCTGCGATCGCGCGGTTTCGACCAGCGGGCCTTCAGCCGCGACGTCGGTGCGGACGTCCACGCCGGCAAGCGGCAGCGTGACGTTGACCGTGGCGTCGCCGCCGACCAGTAGCGTCACGCGCCGGACCGTGCGCGCGAAGCCTGCGCGCTCGACGGCGACGTCGTAGTCGCCGGGCAGCAGGGCGACCGCGCGGTACTCGCCGCCGGCACCGGTCGTCAGCGTCGTGGCGCGGCCGTTAGCTGCGTTCGCGATCGTGACGCTGGCGTCGGCGAGCCGCGCGCCCGATTCGTCGGCGACGATGCCGCCAATGGCGGCGCCGGTCGACTGCGCGCTCGCGTGGGCGGCGAAGGCGACCAGGACGAGCGGCAGGATCGCCTTCATGGCTGAATGGTTGCGGCTACGGAGAACTCGAGCGAGTCCGCATAGGATAGAACCAGAATCCGATAGGTCAAGCCGCTTTTCACCGAAAGTTCGGGCCCGATGCGACGATCGCGTTACCGAGCAGCGTGACGAGCCTCTTCATGGCGGTAGCTCCCGTGGCGCTAATATGTGGGGCGCCGCGGGCGAAGTCTTTGACGCGCGATGGGGATTCGATGGGTTTTCGGTAACCGTTGTGAAAGTTCAGTTCGACGACTTCCTGTTCGACGCGGATGCGCGGCAGCTGCACCGCGGCGGGGAGGCGATTCACCTGTCGCCGAAGGCGATCGATCTCCTGCGCGCGCTGGTGGAGGAGCGTCCGCGGGCGCTCTCCAAGGCGGAACTGCATGAACGTCTCTGGCCCGACACGTTCGTGTCCGACACGAATCTTGCGAGCCTCGTCAAGGAAATCCGTGACGCACTACACGACGACGCCAGGCAGCCTCGCTACATCCGCACGGCGCAACGCTTCGGTTATGCCTTTTGCAGTGCAGCCGCCGAATCGCCCGCCAGGGCGACTGAGGTGCCAGTCGCGCCGGACGGCCGAGGATTGTGCTGGCTGATCAAAGACGGCAATCGCGTCGCGCTCCAGACGGGCGAAACGGTGCTCGGCCGCGAAGTGGAGGACAGCGGCGTGCGCATCGATTCCCCGACGGTGTCGCGGCGGCACGCGCGCATCATGGTCACGGGTGACGGCGCGACGATTGAAGACCTGGAGAGCAAGAACGGGACGTTCGTTGGCAACGAGCCAGTGCGCGCGACGACAGCGCTGAGCGACGGCGACGAGATTCGCGTCGGCTCTGTCGTGCTTCGGTTCCGGATGGCCTCGCGCTCGCGCACCGCGACGTGGACAGGTCCGGCCCGTTAATCAGGTTTCAGCGCGGCGGTCCAATTCAGGACGACCGTAATTCGCGACGTTTCGCGCTCACCCGCGGTGACGCTGACGAGGAACCGCGCGCCGTCCGGTGTCACGTCGTACGCGGTAGTCCGTGATCGTCCACGCGGTGCGCGTTCCCCTCCGATGGTGAACAGAGGGGAGGGGATGCCAGCACGGAACGGCGACATCGATTCGATCGGCACCGCCATGATGGTGCGGTTGTCGGCCGACGCGTAGAACAGCTCTTTGCCGTCGCGGCGCCACCTGGGGGTCGTGCCGCCGCCAATCGACACCTGTTTCCTCAGTCCCGGCTCGCCGACTGGCGCGACAAAGACCTCGGGTATCGTTCCGCTTTCGTCCGAGTGAAAGGCGAGCCACGCCGAGTCCGGCGAGAAGCGTGGACCGCTTTCCTCGAAATCGGTGTTCAAGAACGGCTTCGGTGGATCAGGACGGCCGACCGCTTTCAACCAGATGTCGCGTCCGTTTCGGGCATTGTTCACCGTGTACGCGACCCATCGATTGTCGGACGACCAGTCCTCCGAGAAGATCGGCCCGGGATTGATCACCATCGGATCGATGGCGCCACTGCCGTCGAGAGACTTCGTGAACACGTTCGGTGCCCCGCCGCGCTCGGTCGTGTAGACGATGCGATGGCCGTCAGGTGACCACGCAGCATTGGTGTCGCTGACGGGATCGGAGGTAAACCGGCTCGGAACATTTCGCGCGAGGTCGTAGATCAGAATGTCCGCCGCACCGATCCGCGGATCGGTGACGTCCACGGCCGCCTGCTGCCCGTCGGGTGAGATCCGGACGCCGTTGTACATCTGCGTCCCCCACCCGGGGTCGGTCATCTTGCCGTGACGGTCGTACCAGACCAGCTTGGACGGATCGTAGCCACCGAGGTACGCGAGCGTGCCGTTTGCGGCAACAGCGAAGCTTCCGGAGCCGAGGCTGCGGAACCAGGCAACCCCGTCGGCGACACGGACGGCCTCGCCGGCCGGTTGGAGGCGCTGGACATCGAAGCGCTGCGCCAAGAGGGCGCCTTCTTCGACGAACAACAGATATCCGTCGGCCGCGTAGAGCACGCGCGAGTGAATGCGCCCGAGCGGCGTGCGTCGTGATCCGTCGAGCGCCGCGACATAGACGCTGGGGACGGCCTTCGACGTCGGGGAGTCGTTTGCTGTGGCGAGGTACAGGAAGTGCTTGCCGTCGGGGAGCGACGCCGGCCAGTAATGGTTGATTTCGCGCTTGGACTTGTCGAGCGCGGTCACTCGCTCCGGTACTCCACCGTCCGACGACACGCGGTAAATGCCGTCGCGAAAAATTGTGAACAGAATCGTGCCGTCCGCGCGCCACTCGGCCATTCCCTCGACCGTGGAAGTGCAGATGGTCCGCGACGGCCCGCCGGACACGTCGATCTTCTTCATCTCGCCGGTTTTCAACGAGAAGAAGCCCACGTACTTGCCGTCCGGAGACCAGAAGGGCATGGACCCGTTCTCGGTGCCCGCCAGAGGTCGCGCCTGCAGCGACGACAGCGGCCGAATCCATATCTGTTGAACGCCGTCGGTTTCCGCCATGAACGCGAGCTGCCGTCCGTCCGGCGAAATCGCCAGCCGCATCCGGTTCTCGCTGGCTCCGATGGCCGACCCGAGTGGTGGCGCGACGACGAAGCGGGTCGCGTCAGTGGCTGGCGGCAGGCCGCGAAGCGAGCGAGCACCGAGAACGGCGGCAGCCACGACCGCGATCGCGGCCGCCCACGCGATCCAGCCGCGGCCGAAACGCATTCGAGAGGCGACGGCCTGAGCGGTCGGGCTGCCGTTCGCCACCCAAGTCAGCTCGAGCCTCAGGTCGCGCGCGGTCTGCCAGCGATCGTTCGGGTTCTTGGCGAGGCAGCGCTCGACGACATGATCCAGTGCGGGCGGCAGTCCCGGGCGCGTCACCGTCGACGAAATCGCGGGCGGATGCTCGGTCAGGATCGACGCGATCAGGCTCGCCTGGCTGCTGCCGCCGAATGGCCGTCGTCCCGTGGCCATCTCGTACAGTACCGCGCCGAACGCGAAGATGTCGGTGCGCGCGTCCGCCTCTTTGCCTTCGAGCTGCTCCGGCGCCATGTACTGAAAGGTGCCGACGATCGTGCCCTCGGCCGTGATCTTCTGCTGTTCGAACGACAACGTGGACAGCGACGCGCCAGCCGGCTCCGCCAGCGCCGGCCGGCGCGCCAGACCGAAGTCCAGCAGCTTCGCCCCCGACGCCGTGATCATCACGTTGCTCGGCTTCAGATCGCGATGGACGATGCGATTGCGATGTGCGTGATCGAGTGCGTCGGCGATTTCCATCGCATATCGCAAGACGTCGCCCGGCGGCAGCGGACCGCGGGTCAGCCGATCATCGAGCGTCTCGCCCTCGAGATACTCCATGACGAGGAAGGTTCGGTCCTCGTCTTCACCGACGTCGAAGAGCGCACAGATGTGGGGATGGCTGAGCGCGGAGATGGCGCGCGCTTCCGCTTCGAACCTCGCGCGGCGGTCCGCTCGTGCGGCGAGATCCGGCGGCAGCAGCTTGATCGCGACCAGGCGATCCAGCCGCGTGTCGCGCGCCTTGTAGATCTCGCCCATCCCGCCGGCGCCTGCCAGCGACAGGATTTCGTACGGGCCGAGGCGCGCGCCGGCGGTCAGCGTCATGTGATCGGTGCGCCGCATGGAAAATCCATCGGATTCCCAGCCGTCCCTCAAGACTGGCGCGCGAAGCGCTCCTATCTTACGCGCAGAACTTCAGGAGGAGGAGCCATGATGCGATCGTTTCGTATAACAGCAGCGGCGGCGATTTGTCTGACAGTGGCAGCGACGCTGCCGCATCTCGTGTCCACCGACGGCGCACCTTGTCTTGTCGCGACGGCGAACGGCGCGGTGCAGGGAGTCGATCACGGCACGTCATGCGCATTTCTCGGCGTCCCCTACGCGGCGCCGCCGACCGGCGCACGCCGCTGGGTGGCACCGCAGCCGTCTGCGGCGTGGGCGCCGACGACTCTCGGCGCCACGGCGGCGCCGCTGTCGTGTCCGCAGTTGAACAACGCGACAGGGTTGCCGCAAGGCTCCGAAGACTGTCTCAAGCTCAATATCTGGACGCCGAATCCGGCGCCGGCCTCTCCGGCCCCCGTCATCGTCTTCCTGCACGGAGGCTCGTTCGTCAACGCCTCCGCCAACTTCGCGAGTCAAAACGGCGAGCGCTTCGTTGCGGCGACCGGCGCTATCGTGGTCGCGCCCAACTACCGATTGGGTCCGTTTGGATTCCTCAGGCACGCGACGCTGGCTGCGGAAGGTTCCGGCGCTGGCAATTACGGGCTGCTCGATCAGCGCGCCGCGCTCGCGTGGGTTCGCGATCACATCGCGGCGTTCGGCGGCGATCCTTCGCGCGTCACCCTGGCCGGGGCGTCGGCGGGTGCGCACAGCGTCGCGCTTCACCTCGTCTCGCCCGGAAGCGAGGGCCTCTTCCACCGCGCCATCATGCAGAGCGGCACCGCGGCGGTCAGATGGCGGACGGCTGCCGACGCAGACACGCAGGCGGCGGAGTTTGCGTCGGCGCTTGGCTGTACGTCCGGGGACAGCGCGGCCGTCGCGTCGTGCCTGCGTGGCAAGACGCAGAACCAGGTGCTGCTCGCCAAGCCGCCCGCACTGGCGGAACAGTTCCGCGAAACCGGCCGCACGCAGTGGACGCCGGTTGTCGATGGCGTCGAGATTCCCGATCAGCCGCGTCTGATGTTCGAGCGGGGCGCGTTCAGTCGCGTTCCCGTGCTGCTCGGCGCCACTCGCGACGAAGGTTGGACGTGGGTAGACCGCAGCTTTCCGTCGGGGTTGACGGCGGACGACTACGACGCTGCCCTCGATACCGAATTCGGGTCCGACGCGCTCACCATTCGCGCAGCCTACCCGCCGGATGTGTTTGCCACGCCAAAAGACGCGTTGGCGCTGCTGACGGGCGACGGCGAGTACGTCTGCGCGGCTCTCAGGCTCGCGCGGTTCATCGAGCGCACGAATACGCCGGTCTTCGCGTATTCCTTCGAGCACGAAGTGCCGTTCCTGCCGGGACGCGTCGTACATGGCGTCGACGTCAACTTCGTGTTTGGGAACAATTTCGGTCCACCGCAGTTTCCGGCCTACAGCCTCTCGACGGACGATCTCGTCATCGCGCGTGCGATGACAGGGTACTGGTCGCGGTTTGCCGCGACCGGCAGCCCCAATGTCGATGACGACGCCGTTGTTCATTGGCCGGCGTTCAAGCACCCCACCGGCCGCGGCGTTGGATCGGACAAGTACCTGACGTTCGGCGGGTTGGCGGTGGAAGAAGGACTTCGATTCGGGAACGAGCGTTGCGGCGTATGGGAGCCGTTGTTTTTGCGTTCGATCACGGGTGCGGTTCCGGCCGCTCAACCGTGACTCGCGGCGTTTGAAGACGCAGCGCTTGTGCCGATTCGATCGCAGTCGTCCTGCATTAGACTCGGTGCCGATCCACGCAAACAAAACCGTTTGTCTAACGCTGTCAGGAAGGCTGAACTCATGAGGGCTGTACACATTGGTGGCGCGTGCGTCGGCGTATTGATGATCGCGACCGCTTCCGCCGGGCAGCAACCAGCCGCAACGGCCGAACCGTCGCCGAAGCCGGCGAGTCGTATCATCGAATACCAATATCCCTCGGGCACCCCAATTCCTCTGCGACGGGTTCAGACTCGACGGACGTCGGACCGCCGGGAAACCGTCGTCGAAACCGTCGAAATCCCGGGGCTCGAGAACAAATGGCAACCGTATCAGGAAAGCAGCACCGAGACTTTGCGGGTTGCGCCTGACACCGTGCGAACCACGCGCGACGTGTTCGGGTTCGGCCCACAGGGGCAGCGGGTGTTGCAGGAAACCACTCAGTCGGAGCAGTCAGGAGCAGAAGGCGGAGACACCAGCGAGGTTCATGCGACCTGGGTGACCGATCTGGATGGTCGCCCTAATTTGAGCTCGCGCCAAATCCACAACACGAAATCGATCGGGTCTGGAACACGCCAGACAGTGACCACGCTTCTACGCCCGGGAATCAATGGAGCGCTGCTGGAAAGCGAGCGTACGGTGTCCATCGATCGCCAGTTGAGTCCGTCTGTCGCTCGTCACGACGTCACGCAATCCATTCGAGACTTGAACGGCCGGTGGCAACCGGTTGAAACGCGTGCCGTGGACGCGCGGCAGATTGGTCCCTCGGAGTGGCTCCAGGAAGAGACCATTCAGCGGCCAGATCTGAGCGGCAATATGACGCTCAGCGATAGGGTCGTTACGCGGCACTCGACGGCCAACGGGCGCGAGAACCTGGTCATTGAGACCTACTCACAGAATGAAGGACTCTTTCGGTTCGATATGCGTCCCGCACTTACGCAGCGAGTGCGGAGCTCGACGATTGCGACCGCCGATGGCGGGCGCGAAACGGTCGAAGAGGTGGAAGGACGCAGCCTGGTCGCGCCCGACGATCCGTTGCGTGTGATTCGGCGGTCGGTCGTGACCGTCCGCCGACTCGGTCCTGCTCGATGGTCGACCGAGCGCCGCGTGTTCGAGATGGACGTGAACGGCCGAATGGCGCCCGTCCTCGTGGACACTGAAGAAACCGTCGAGAGGTAACTTATTCGGTTGCCGCTTCGCTGTCAGCCTCGAACGGTAGCGCGACGGTTATAACCAGCGTAGGATTCCGGTGACTCCCGTGTCATCACTCAATCCTGATCGCTGGCGCATCGTCAGTCCTTACCTGGACGAGGCCCTCACGATGACTGGGGAACGCCGCGCCGCCTGGCTGGCGGCGATCTCCGCAGACGATGCTGCTCTGGCGGCCGAACTTCAGAGCCTGCTCGCCGAGCACGAGAACGTACAGCAAGCCCGCTTTCTGGAGGACGCGGTCCCGTTGGTTCAGCCCGCCGTGCAAATCCCCTCGATGGAGGGGCAGACCATCGGCGCCTACCGCTTGCTCTCTCTGATCGGCCAGGGCGGAATGGGCAGCGTTTGGCTCGCCGAGCGCTGTGACGGGCGCTTCGAAGGACGCGCTGCCGTCAAGCTGTTGAACATCGCGCTGGTGGGGCGTGCTGTCGAGGAACGGTTCCGGCGCGAAGGCGATTTTCTCGCCAAGGTCACGCACTCGCACATCGCTCGCCTGATCGATGCGGGTGTCTCGACCGCCGGGCAACCCTACCTGGTCATCGAACATGTCGACGGTCAACCGATTGACCGTTACTGCGACGAACAGCGTTTGGGTATCGAAGCGCGAATCAGGTTGTTTCTCGATGTGCTCGAGGCCGTCGCCCACGCGCACGCGAATCTGATCGTCCATCGCGATATCAAGCCGGCCAATGTTCTCGTCAGCGCGAAGGGCGAAGTCAAGCTGCTGGATTTCGGAATCGCAAAGCTGCTCGACGATGACGCGCGGTGGGGTGGTCCGGGAGCAGCCGGGGTCGGCGCGCTCACGCAAGAGGCCGGCACGGCGCTGACCCCGCAATACGCCGCCCCCGAGCAGTTTGCCGAACAGCAAGTGACAACCGCCACCGACGTCTACGCGCTTGGCGTGCTCCTGTACGTGGTTCTCAGCGGCCAACATCCTGCCGGCGAGGCCGTCCAATCACCGCTCACGCTCATTCGCGCGATCGTCGAGGTGGAACCTCGCCGAATGTCCGATGCGGTTGTCGGCGGGGCACAAACGCCGGAAGAACTGGCTCGCCACGCCGCTCGTCGAGCCACCAGCGTAACCAGATTGAATCGCACCCTTCGAGGAGATCTCGACACGATCGTCGCGAAGGCACTCAAGAAAGACGCCTCCGAGCGTTATGTCTCGGTCTCGGCGCTCGCGGATGATCTCAGACGTTATCTGCATCAGGAGCCGATCAGTGCACGGGCTGACAAGCCGTGGTATCGGGCGGCAAGATTTGTCCGGCGGCACGTTCGAGCGGTCGCGGCGGTGGCCGCGGGCGCTCTGATCCTCATTGGCGTAACTGCGTTTTATACGAACCGGCTTGCAACCGCGCGTGACCAGGCACAACGCGAGGCCGCGAAGGCGGCACGGGTAAGCGAGGCGCTCAGCGGTCTGCTGAGGGGGGCAGACCCAATCGCGAACCGTGCCACTCCGGACGGATTCACGGTGACAGGATTGCTCGACTCGGCCACAGACCGTGTTGAGAAAGAGCTGGCGAACCAGCCCGACGCCCAAGCCGAAATCTTCACGATCATCGGACGGATGTACCGGCGCGTCGGCATGTACGACAAGGCACAGCACCTGCTTGAACGAGCGCTGATCAGCGGTCGCGCGGCGTTCGGGCCCGAGCATGCCAGTGTCGCGCAAACCCTCAACGATCTCGGAGCACTCGCGGCAGAGAAGGGCGATTACCAAACGGCGGCCGCGAGTCTCGAATCAGCGCTCACCATACGTCGTCGAATCTACGGCGTTGAAGACACGAGTGTCGCAGACACTCTGGCCGAGCTCGGCCGCATCTACCAGGATCAAGGATTGAACGCCCGAGCCGAATCGCTTCACCGCGAGGCGCTGGCGATCAGGCGCAAACGGCTCGGCGAAGCACATGGAGAAACTGCCGTGAGCCTGAGTGATCTTGCGTCGGTTCTCCGCCTGAATGGCGACCTCGATGGTGCCGAGGCGCTGCTTGTGCAATCGCTCGCGGTGCACCGCGCAACCCGCGGCGACGCTCACGCCATGACCGCAACGACGCTGCACGATCTCGCACTGATCGTCGGCGCCAAGGGCGATCCGGCTGGCGCCGAGTCGATGTTCCGCAAAGCGATGGACACGCATCGAAAGGCATTGGGCGACAGCCATCCGCTCGTGGCGGTGACGCTCAACAGCCTGTCGCGCGTTCTTCGTGACCAGGGACGATATGACGATGCGGCCGCCGCGCTCGAGTCGGCGTTGAATATCGCGCGCCCCGCGCTCGGGAGCGAGCATCAACTGATTGCCATCTACACGCTGAATCTCGGATCGGTGCAGTTGGCGCGAGGCAAGCCTGAAGCCGCCGAGCCGCTGATCCGCGAGGGGTTGCGGATTCGACTGCTGTCGCCTGACATGGTCCCGAATCGACGGCGCATCCTTCCTGAAGATGATTGGAACATCGCCGCGACCAGGAATCTGCTCGGCGCGTCGCTGATCGCGCTCAAGAAATACGGCGAGGCCGAGGCCGTGTTGCTCGAGGCCCGTCGCGATCTCGACGCGCGACCGTCACCGCCACGGCGTGACATTCAGATGACGGTCTCGCGCCTCTTCGACCTCTACACAGCGTGGGGCAAGCCCGATGAGGCGGCTCGCTACCGGGCGTTGCTCGCATCCGCGCCTTAGCACCTCTTCGGGCGGGCGGCGCCGGCTCCTGACCTCGAGCACACCATCCTTGAAGGTGGCCTTCGCCTGGAATCGTTTGCGGTTTTGAATCAGGCAGTGCGCGGCGTGGGCGCCCATCATTGTTTGCGGATCACTCCGTTCAAGCATTCGCAGGCAAACGCCATCGCGAAAAGTTTTGTCTCCGGCCTCGCGTTCGTCGCGAATACGGTTCCGCTAGAAAATTGACCAGAGAGGCCAATAGTTCGTCCAAGGAAAAGTTCTGTAAGCAAGCGAGGAAATCACGATCGAGATTGCAATTTTACTTGACGTGCGTGCGTCGCGGTCTTATCGTCGCGCTCTCCCCCACGCCGCAATCTGCCGAGCCGGCGACTGAATTCCGAGAGCATGTATGGATGCTGATTCAAGTGCGTCCAAGCGAATCAGCCTGTTGGTTGCCGTCGCCGTGCGATTGTACCGCGACGGCCTTACGCTCGCGCTGAGCGCGCACTCCGCTTTTTCGATTGTGGGAACGGCGGCCTCGGCGCCGGAGGCGCTGCTGATCGTGCGCGATCACCGGCCCGACGTCGCGATCGTCGACGTGTCCTTCGACGAGTCGATCGAGTTGATTCGCGCGCTGCGCGTCGAGAGCGCGAGCACCTATATCATCGCGTTCGCGGTGCGAGAGGATATCGCTACCATCCTTGAATATGCCGAGGCCGGAGCGGATGGATTCGTCACGGCGCAGGGTTCGATCTCCGAGCTTGTTGAAGCCATCAAGCGAACGGCCGCCGGAGAGCTGCTCTGTTCACCCCGGCTCGCCGCGCAGTTGCTGCGGCGCGCGGCGCACCGGCGAGAACCGTCGGCAGACACCACGCCGTGGACCGGTTTGACGATCCGCGAGGGACAGGTGTTCGAGCTGATCCGGCAGGGACGAAGCAACAAGGAAATCGCATGCGCGTTGAACATCTCTGAAGCGACCGTCAAGAACCACGTTCATCACGTGCTCGAGAAGCTTCAGGTTTCGACGCGCGGACAAGCCGCAGCGGGCGTCCGACGCGTCGCGAAAGCCGGTCTCCCACAGCGAACGTCGGCCCGTCAGGGGAACTGAATCGCGCTGCACTCGACACGTCTTTCCTCTTCCGCCATCTGAATCCTCCGAACTAGCTCTTGCACCTGTGCGTATCTAGATCTCCCGCTGAACCGAATTTGAACCGACCGGCGGATTTCAGAACCGACTGCACGGACACAGAATCACCGTGAGTTGGCTGAACCCATTCGACTGCTCCTGCTCCATATGCCGCCTCTACTCCGCGAACTGTTCGAGCACGCCGTCGAGAAGCGCGACGACTGCGCACTCCTGAAGGCCTCGCGTTCGACCCTCGACATGCTGCGCGGTCCCGAGGAACGTCCTGACGTCGTCGTCGTCGGCCTCACGACGGCTGACGATGCGGCGGTGGTGCCTGCGCTGTTCGCCCGTTGGCCAAACGCGCAAATCATGACGGTAACCGCGAGCGGACACGGCGGGATGGTCTACGAGCTGAAGCCGAACCGGCGGGTCCTCGACGAGATGTCGCCCACCGAAATCGTCGAGACCCTCCACGCGACGATCCTCCATGAGCGGGAGCTGACCCATGGGGAAGGCGGACGCCATGAGTAGGCAGCTCGCCTCAGCGGCAGGATGGCTGAATGAACACTAGCATCCGCGCCACGAGCCTGACGCTGCGCGAGCTCGTCACCCAGAAGCTGCGAAGCGACGGCAACCTGCGCAACTTCTTCGATCCGGGCCTCGGCGGCGCGATGGAAGTCAGCCTGCTCGCGCCTGAGGAGCTGGAAGCGGCCGGCCACGAAGGCGTGTGCCTGTGGCTCTACCGCATCGAGCGCGACGACCAGACCCTCAATCAGCCGCGACGCGCAATCCGCGACGGCCTTCTCGAACGCCCGCTGCCGCTCAGGCTGCACTACCTGACCGTCCCGGTCATCGACACCCAGCATCGCGTCGACGGGCCGGAGCTCGAGCAGAACATTCTCGGGGCGGTGCTCCAGACCTTTCACGATCATGCGACGTTGCGCGGCGCCGATCTGCGTGGCGATCTGGCCGGCTCGTCCCAGGAAATCCACGTCCGGCTGGAAAGCCTCGACCTCGATCAAACGTCGCGCATGTGGGAGGCGCTCAACCACGCCTTTCAACTCTGCATCTCCTACGAGGTTGCGGTGGTGCCGATCGATTCCGCCCTCGAGCCTGCCAATGCGCCGCGCGTCGATGTCTTCATGCCCGAGTACGGCATCGCCGAGGAGATCGTGTGATCTGCCGCACGGACGTCGCCGACGGAGTCCTCTATGAGTTCTGCCCGGACGATCCGCCGCGCCCGGCCGATCGCTTTCGCGCGATTGTGCGCTGGGTGGCGATCGACGAAATCACGCGCGACGCGCCCGAGGTCGAATTCACGGTGACGACGCCGGTACTCGGGCTGACACCGAGGGTCGCCTCGAGCGGCCACATGGGCCTGGTCGGCAATCCGGGCCGCCTGTTTCCGGGGCTCGACACCAACACCGTGCCGATCGCCTACTCGGTCGCCGCGCCGGGGTACTTGCGCCGCGATCTGCAGGCAACGCTCGGGCCGGTGGTGGGATTCCCGAACGCCTTTGCCGCGCTCGATCGCGGCGAGCTGGCGATGCACCGCACGGCCATCGAACTTCGCGGGCGGGTCGGCCGCGTGGGCGGTCTGTCGCCAACGCCGCTCGTGGGCGCGACGGTGCGTCTCGCCGGCGTGTGGAGCACGTTTCCGCCGTTCAACGTCGTGCCCGACACCGTGATCGAAGCACCGAATCTGGTCTCGCTGCAGCCAGGGCTGTACGCGGACCGCGTCGCCACGACGGACGGCCTGCGCAGGCGCGCAATGGTGCTCGCCGCCGGCGAGGAAAAGACGCTGGTGCGTCCCGCCGTCGCCGGGGATCGTGACGTCCGCATTTCGGATCGCGTGAATCTGAACCCCGGCGATCTCCTCGCATTCGAAACCGCCCTGCCCGATCGCGTGGAGTACGTGACGGTGTTTGCGGTGCATCCCGGCGCGACGCCCGACGAGCCCGCGACGGTGACGTTGATCTATCCGCTGGCGATGCTGCACGAGCAGGGCACGGTGTGCGTGCGCGCCACGCCGCAGGCGCCGGCCACTAACAACCCGTTCAACCGGGACGGAGTGCCGGCGGAGCAGGTCGCGTTTCTGACCGCGTTGTCGGGTGTATCCGACGGCGACACCGTCGAGGTCGGGGGCGGCGCGGCGCCGGAGTACCACACCGTGCACCTCTATCACACGACCAGCGATGCCAACGGCTTCTACCGGCTGCCGCCGATTTCCCGCGTCGCGTCCGTCAAGTTGCACGCGGATTCCGGCGCGCTGCCCCCGCAGGAGCCGGTGACCAGCCCTGATTACCGTCAGTTCCAGCACTTCGTCGATGTGATTTTTCCGTAAGGAGAGTCTGATGGCTTCGTCCTCGTATCTGTCTCCCGGCGTCTATGTAGAAGAGACCGACACCGGTAACAAGCCCATCGAAGGCGTGAGCACGAGCACCACGGGGCTCGTCGGCGTCACCGAGCGCGGACCGGCCAACGTGCCCACGCTGGTCACGAGCTTCGGCGAATTCCGGCGGGTGTTCGGGGGCTATCTGCCGATCGCCGATTTCACCGATCCGACCGGCCGCGTGCACTGCTACCTGCCGCACGCGGCGGAAGGATTCTTCGTCAACCGCGGCAAGCGCGCCTACATCGTGCGGGTCACGGCCGAAGAGGCCGTGCGCGCCAACCGGCGCCTGTTCTTCCACGATCTGGCGATCGCGTCGCCGGATCCGACGGTGCTCCTGCGCGCCGCCGAGGAAGGAACCGGTACCGCGATCAATCTGCCGGCGATCGTGGTGCTCCTGCCGACGGGCCTCGCGTCCCCCAACGACGTAATACGCATCGGCGACGGCAGCCGCGCCGAGTACCGCACCATCGCCAACATCGACACCACGCAGAGACAGGTCAGCCTGAATCTGCCGCTCCAGCGCTCGCACGCAATAGGGGTCACGGTCCGCGACGTGGCGGGCACGGTCGACACCACGAACTTCACGACGGGGGATTTCACGCTGGCCGCCGACGCGAACGCCGGCGCCACGCAGATCCTTCTGTCAGCCGGTACCACTGCGGCCGATCTCACAGCCCTCGCGGCATTGGCCGCGCCGGAATTGATCGGGCTTGACGCCGTCGGCGCGAACGGCGAGTACGTGCTGGCGACGGCATTCACCGCCATCGGCACTGCCCAGGTGCGGTTGACCCTCGCCAACCCGGTGCAGCGCCATCACGCCGCCGGCCCTGGGGTGCTCGCGCTCAGCGTTCCGGCCGGCACCAACCAGGTGTTGCAGGTTGCCGCGAACGGCGGCGACTCGATTATCTATCTCAATGCGCTCGGCGGCGCGTTCACGAACCCCGTCCATCTGGCGGTCATCGATCCGGGCAGCGCCAATCAGGAAGTGCGGCGGATCGGCACTCTGTCCGAGCTGACGCTCGATCTGCCGCCCTACGAGGACTACCCGATCAGCTCGGTGGTCGAGCACGTCACCATCGCCGACGACAATCGCACGATCACTGCGTCTACCACTGCCGATGCCACGCTCAACGACGTCAGCGCGATCGAGCCAGGCATGGCGATCCTGTTCACCACCCCTGCGGCCGCGACGATCATCGTGTCGGCCGTCGACGTCGCCACCAAGAAGGTGACGTTTCTGGTTCCGCTCGCCGCCGCGCCGACGGGCACGGCCAGCGTGCAGCCGCGCAAGGTGACCGCTGACGTCGCCGCCGGCGCGGTGGTCCTTCCGCTCGATGCGCGCATCGGGCTGTCGGCGGGCGACGTGATCCGCGTGGGCGTTGCGCCCAACGACGAATACGTCACGGTGCGGCAGGTCTCCGATCCGCGCAGCGTGCCGCCCGATGCCGGCGCCATCGTCATCGACAGCCCGCTGCGCCGCGGTCACGCCAATGGCACCGACGTCCATCGTCAGGCGGTGGTCCTCGATGCCACGCGCCAGTCAACCCTCACGCTGCTCGACGCCAATACCAGCGCCACGCAACTGCTGGTCGCCGAAGGCACCAACTATGCGGCCACGGAGTTCGTGCGGGTCACGCTGCCCTCAGGCGACGTGCACTACCATCAGATCTCCGCCAACACGGCCGCCACGCCCGGCACGATCGAGCTCGACGTGGCGCTGATTCGCAGCCACGCCGCCGGCAATACCGTGGTCGCGCGCCAGCCGCTCCTCGAGGTGCGTGCGCTCGATACCGGCGACTGGGGCAACCGCGTGCTCGTGAGCGTGTCGCCAGAGGAAAAGGGCCTCCTGGCGCGCGCCGAGATGACCGCTGCCACGCCCTCGCCCGGTCCAGGCATCCCGTCGACGCTGCGGCTGACCACGGTCACGGGCGTCGAGGCCGGCACCGTGCTCGAGCTGCGCGATCCCGACGACGCGGCGGTCATCGGCGATTTCATCAAGGTCAAGGCGATCGACCGCGCCGCCAACAATCTCGTCATTCTCGACTCGCCCGGTCTGTCGGCCACGCACATCGCGGCATTCACGGCCGCCGGCGCCGCCGGCAAGCGACTGGTGGCGCACTCGAAGGAATTCCGGCTCGAGGTGCTCCTGCTCGGGCAACCGAACTTCGCGGTGCCGATCCGCAATGAGGATCCGATCGATCTCGAGCTGTTCCAGTTGCTCAGCATGGACCAGCGCCACAGCCACTACTTCGAGCGCGTCATCGGCAGCACGTTCGTCGACGGCGCCGCCAACGACGACCTGGGCCGGCCTCTGCGGCGATCCGATCGTCGCTCTGAAGGCGGGTCGGCCTACATTCGCGTGCACGATCTCGGCTCGAGCGACGCCGATCGGGAACGCGTGCGCCTGTGGCCCGAAACGCTCGTCGACCGGCTGCCGAGTGGGCTGTTGCGTCCCGCGCGCCACCGCCTCGGCGAAGGCGAGAGCCTGGCGATTTTCGGCGACGACTCGGTCGCCACCATGGGCGACCCGATCTACCAGGGTGTGGACGATCGCGAGCCCGACAAGCGAACCGGCATCTACGCGCTCAAGAACGTCCAGTCGATCTCGCTGGTGGCCGCGCCGGGCCAGGTCACGGTGGCGGTGCAGCAGGCGCTCATCGATCACTGCGAGGAGATGCGGTACCGCTTCGCGGTCCTCGACGCACAGGGCCCGGACAAGGACACGCTCGACGACATTCAAGCGCAGCGGCAGCAGTTTGATACCAAGTACGCCGCGTTCTACCATCCGTGGCTCACGATCCTCGATCCGTTCCCGACCAATCTCGCCGCCGTCGGGCAGTTCCCGATTGCGCCAAGCGGGCACGTGCTGGGCATCTACGCCCGAACCGACGACGAACGCGGCGTCCACAAAGCGCCGGCCAACGAGGTCGTGGGCGGTCTGACCGGCCTGACGCGCTATCTCAACCAGCGCGAACAGGACGTGCTGAACCCGTATCCGGTCAACATCGACGTGATCCGCGATTTCCGGCCCTACAACCGCGGCATCCGCGTGTGGGGCGCGCGCTGCATCACGTCGGACAGCGACTGGAAGTACATCAACGTGCGGCGCCTGGTGATCTTCATCGAGGACTCGATCGATCGCGGCCTGCAGTGGGTGGTGTTCGAGCCCAACTCCGAGGAGCTGTGGGCGCGCGTGCGGCGCGCGATCACGAACTTCCTGACCACCGTGTGGCGCAACGGCGCGCTCGAGGGAACGACGCGCGAGCAGGCGTTCTACGTCAAGTGCGATCGCACGACGATGACGCGCGACGACATCGACAACGGCCGGCTCATCGCCGTCATCGGCGTGGCTCCGGTCAAACCCGCGGAGTTCGTCATCATCCGCATCGGTCTGTGGACCGCTGACGCGTCGAGCTGAAGCGAGGAGTGAGCGATGGCTACCGACACTCGAAACGATCCGTTTCGTGGCTTCAACTTTCGAGTCGAGATCGACGGCATCGGCGTCGCGGGATTCTCGGAGGTCAGCGGCCTGACCGCCGACGGCGACCCGGCCGACTATCGCGAGGGCACCGACGCCATCAATAACGTGCGCAAGCTGGTCGCGCTGCGCAAGTTTCCGGTGATGGTGTTCAAACGCGGCTACGTCAAGGACGACACGCTGTGGAAGTGGTACGTCCGCATCGCCAACGGCCAACCGGATCGGCGCAACGGCAGCGTCGTGCTGCAGAACGAGGCGCACAAGGACGTCATGCGCTGGAATTTCGAGAACGCGTGGATCAACAAGATCGAAGGTCCCGCGCTCAAGGCCGCCGGCAACGAGGTGTCCATCGAGAGCATGGAGCTGTGCCACGAGGGCTTGACGCTGGAGCTCGAGCCGGCGACGGCTTGAGGCGACGATGCCGACCTACTCGAAGCCCGGCGCGTACATCGAGTGGCAGGACGCCACGTTCGCGGCGATCACGCCGCTAAGGACCGATGTCGCCGGTTTCGTCGGGCTCGCTGGTCGCGGGCCCATCGACACACCAGTGCCGGTGGAGTCGGTCAGGCAATTCGAAGCGCACTTCGGGTCGTTCGTCGGCACCGGCTTTCTGGCCTACGCAGTGCGCGGATTCTTCGAAAACGGCGGACGGCGCTGCTGGGTAGTGCGCGTGGCCGCCGCCGACGGCGCCAGGCCTGCGGCGGCGGCGGAGCTCGAGATCGCGGCGAAATCGGGTGCGCCCCGCTGGATGATCGCCGCCTCGAGCCCTGGCGTCTGGGGCAATGGGCTGACCGTGACGACGAGCGAGGTGACGCCCGCCTCGACGGTCACCACGGCCTCCAGCGCGCGCTATGTCGAGGTCGCATCGGTGGCCAAGTTCGTGCGCGGCGATCTGGTTCGCCTGCGCCAGCCGGGACTGGCGGCGCCCATCTCCCGCGTGATTTCGTTCGTCGATGCGGTCGCACGCCGGCTCTACTTCGTACATCCCGACGCCGGCGCCGGGCTGCCCTACGACCGGCCGCTGTTCGGGTTCGATCCCGATCAGCCGCTGCAGATTGCGTCGATCGCCTACGCGATCGCGGTGCGCCTGGATGGCTGGCCGGTCGGGTTCTTTCAGCCGCTGACGCTCGTGCCCGAGCATCCGCGCTACGGCCCCGCCGTGCTCGCCGCGCCGGAGTATCCACTGGTCGTGCCGCCGGGTTCGCCACTGCCTGCGCCGCCGCCATCCATAACGATCGAGGAGCTTGCGGCCGGACCGCTGGAGATTCCAGAGCCGCTCGCCATCGTGCAGGGGCAGACGCTCCCGCTCGCCGGCGGCGCCGACGGGCTCGCGGATCTGCAGGTCAACGATTTCGTCGGACAGCCGGTCGATCCGGGCGCCAGCGACCTCGAAACGAAGCGCTCCCTGCGCGGACTGCGCGCCATCGATCTCGTCGACGAAGTCGCGATCGTCGCCGCGCCCGATCTCGTCGTCGTGCCGGAGTCGCCGCCGCGCTACGCGCCGCCCGAGCCGCCGGCCGAGAATCCGTGCCTGACCTGTCCACCGCCCAGGCCGCCCGCGATTCTGCATCAGCCGCCGCTTGCGACCGAGATGCCGCCGCAGTTCTCGGACGAGGAGATCTATCTGATGCAATCCACCCTCGTCGAGCTGTGCGAAGAGCGCCGCGATCGCATCGCGCTGCTCGATCCCACGGTGACGATGGCCGAGGACGCGGGGCTCGGTTTTCCGCTGCTGACGGAGTGGCGCGCGCGCTTCGACACGCGTCATGCCGCGCTCTACTACCCCTGGCTCCACGTCGTCGATCCGCTCGCGGTGGCGCCGACGCGGCGCGTGCCGCCGTGCGGCCACGTCGCGGGCCTCTACGCCGCGTTCGATCTCGAAGTCGGCGTCCATCGCGCGCCGGCCAATCGCATCCTGGCGTGGGCGGAAGACACCAGCGCCGACGTGGACGATGCGCGCCACGGCGAGCTCAACACGATGGGCATCAACGTCGTGCGCATCCAACCGGGATTCGGGCTGCGTGTGTTGGGCGCGCGCACGTTGTCGTCGGATCCGACGTGGCGGTTTGTCAATGTGCGGCGGCTGGTGATGATGATCATGAAGGCCATCGGCGTCGCCACGCAGTGGGCGGTGTTCGAGCCCAACGATCATCCAACGCGCGCGCGCATCACCCAGGCACTCTCCGAATTCTTCACGGCGCTGTGGGCTCGCGGCGCGCTCGTGGGTCTGGATGCGCAGCAGGCGTTCATCGTGCGCTGCGACGAGGTCAACAATCCGCCCGAAGCGCGCGCCGACGGGCGCCTGCTCGCCGAGGTGGCGATCGCGCCGTCGCAGCCGTTCGAATTCATCGTGCTCCGCGTCGGCCGGCAGGGCAACGCCTTCGAGATCGAGGAAGGAGGGAGGGCGTGAGCGTCGATGTGCGTCTGGATCCGGTGCTGGCGTGCAATTTCCGAATCAGCTTGACCGACTCCACATCGGCGTTGGCGGCGGTGGCCAATGTGGCGCTCTCGACGGTCCTGAGCCACCCCCTCGGCGGATTCTCCGAATGTACGGGGCTGGAGATGTCGCTCGAAGTGCAGGAGTTCATGGAAGGCGGAGGCAACGACACCGTCCTCAAGTTCCCGACGCGCATGAAGCCGGCCACGCTGGTCTTCAAGCGCGGCCTGACCACCAAGCCCGATCTCTGGCTGTGGTTCGACAGCTTCACTCGCGGCGTGGGCCGCCGGCGCGATGGCCTGGTGATCGTGCAGAACGCCGCGCAGCAGCCGCACACCGTCTTCGGGTTCCGTCGCGGTCTGCCGGTCAAATATGCCGGCCCACAGCTGTCAGCCGGTCACGGCGCTGTGGCGATCGAGAGCATCGAGATCGCTCACGAAGGTCTGTACCAGATGGCCGGCGCCGGCCCGCTGGCGCAGGCCGTGTCGGAGGCGGCGGGGGCCATCGCCGGCCTCTTCCGGTAAAGCGCCATGCAGGTCATCATCGACGAAATCGTCAACAACGTGCGCGCCATCGATCGCGAGGGCACGATGGCTCCCGACACCGTGCGGCAGCTCGTGGACGCGTGCATGCGCGCCGTCCGCGCTTACCAGCGCCACGACGACCAGACCAAAGAAGAGCGCTCGGTCGAAGGTCCCTGGTCGCTGCACCACAAGGACGAATAGCGATGCCTCCGGTCGCCAAGGTCACGCTGTCCGCAGCAGGGTTTACCGATTTCCCGGTGCAATACAACCCGACCGAGCTGATGTTCGAGAAGCAGATGGCGTTTGCCGAGATCACCATCCCGGGTCTCGACGCGCCGCTGCAGCAGTTCGTGCGCGGCCAGGCCGAGAAGCTGTCGATCGAGCTGTTCTTCGACACCACCGAACCCGGCATGGGCCTCGGCGCCACGTCGGTGACCAGCCTCACCGACAAAGTGTTTCAGCTGGCGCGCATCGATCCCGATCTGCACGCCCCGCCGATCGTGACGTTCATCTGGAACCATCACCTCGCCGGAGATTCCCTCGACGTGCGGCTGGGCGGCCAGAATCGCGACAGCTTCAAGGGCGTCATCGAGAGTATCCGCCAGAAGTTCACGCTGTTCTCCCCCGAGGGCATTCCGCTGCGCGCGACCCTCAACGTCGTTCTGCGCGAGTACCGCACGCTCGACGAGCAGCTCACGCAGCTGAATTTGAAGTCGCCCGACCGCACCCGCAGCCACACCGTGCGCGGCGGCGAGACGCTTTCTGCCATCGCGACCGAAGAATGGGAGCGCCCTGAAGAGTGGCGGCGCATCGCCGATGAAAACGCGATCGAGGATCCGCGGCGCCTCCGTCCCGGCGCCTTCCTCGACATTCCCGTGATCAGCCCGCGGTAGCGCCTATGCCCAACGTCTCCATGTTCGACGCCTCGGTTGCCGCGCACGGCTTCTACGTGCCCCAGTTCGAGGTGCGCATCGCCGGGGCGGGGCTGCCCAAGGACGTGCTGCGCGACGTCACCGAGATCAACTATCACGACAAGATCGACGAGATCGACAGTTGCGAGATCAGCGTCAACAACTGGGACGCCGATCGCCGCGCCTTCAAATACATCGGCGGCGAGGATCTCGACGACACCGGCAAGCCGAACGATCCCAAGAATCCCGCCGCCGCCAATTGGACGATCTTCGATCCCTGCGGCAAGACGGTCGAGCTGTACCTCGGCTACGCGGGACAGCTCGAGCGCGTGATGATCGGCAATTTCGTCACGCTCGAACCGAATTTTCCGACGACCGGTCCGCCGGTGTTGCAGGTGCGCCTGCTCAATCAGCTGCACAAGCTGCGCTCGAAGAAGTACGACGGCGCCTGGCACGACAAGACCGATACCGAAATCGTCGAAGCGATCGCCAACGCGCGCGATCCCGACCTGGGCAACCAGAAGCGCTTTCCGATTCCGATCGTCACCGACCCGAGCGCCAAGAAGAAGGAGCCGCGGCTGTTTTTCGTCGGCCAAAAGAGTCAGTACGACGTCGACTTCCTGTGGACACGCGCGCGCGTCCGCGGCTACGTGGTCGTCATGTTCGAAGACGCAGACGGCGCCAAGCTTTACTTTGGTCCGTCGCTGACTGCCGAGGACCCGGTCGTCTACCAGCTGGAGTGGGGGCGATCGCTCATCGATTTCAAGCCGACGCTGACCACGGCGAACCAGTACAAGTCGGTCACCGTACGCGGTTGGGACCGCGCCGCGCAGAAGCCGATCGAAGAAAAAGTCGACTTTACCGATCCGGAGCTGGCCAAGCTCAATAAGAACCTGCACCACCTGCTCGAGCAGTGCGATCCGCGCGAAGAGTTCGTCGAGGAAGTGCCGGTCTTCACCAAAGACGAAGCCAAGAAGCTCGCGCGCGCGCTGCTGCTCGACCAGCACAAGCGGATGGTGCGCGCGGTCGGCACGACCGTCGGACTTCCGAAGCTACGTGCCGGCTCCAAGATCGAGTTCGGCAAGCAGAGTCTAGGCTCGCGCCTGTCGGGCACCTACTTCGTCACCGCGACCACGCATACGTTCAACAACAACGGCTACGTGACGCACTTCGAGGCGCGTCGCGAAGACATCCATTCGGGAGCCAGCTCGTGAAGACACCCACACAAGGACTTGTCATCGGCAAGGTCTGCGAAGTCAACGACCCCGAAGGCCACGCGCGCATCAAGGTGCGCTTCCCGCACATGGGCAACACCCAGAGCGAGTGGTCGACGGTGGCCTCGATCATGGCCGGCGGCGATCGCGGCTGCTTCTTCATGCCCGAGATCGACGACGAAGTCCTGCTCGGCTTCCGTCATGGCGATTGGGATCATCCCTACATCATCGGCTTCGTCTGGAATCCGGTGCAGCCGCCGCCATCGGCCGATCCGCGCGAACGGATGATTCGATCGAAGAACGGCCACACCATCCGCTTCATCGACTCGACCGAAAACAACGGCAACAAAGGGGGCATCGTCATCGAGGACGCGCACGGCACCGCGATCGCGCTCACCAACGGGCTGGTGCGGATCAAGAGCGAGATGGCCGTGGAAATCGACGCCAAGTCGGTCCGCATCATGGGCCGGCCGGTCAAACCCCTCGGCGGTCCGATCTAGGAGCGGCGCGTGCCCAACATCGCGATCGACGTGCCGCTGCCCGACAACGTCAAGGAATACCTGGCGCAGCCGCACTGCATCGATCTGGCGCTGCCCAAACCGAGCAAGGTCGAAGTGTGCTTGCCGCTGGGTGGCCGGATACAGGGTTTGGTCGACGCGACGAAAGAGATTCCCGACGACTGCGCGCTGACGTTTTCGCTGCTGCTCCAGCTCGGGCCGATCATGGCGTCGATCGAGTGCCTGATCAAAGTGCTCAAGTTGATCAAGCCGCTCATCGATGTCATCAAGGCGGTCCCCGACCCCATCAAGCTCGGGCAGGTGGTGCCCGATTTCATCAAGGCCGCCGAGGATGTGCTGCCGTGCGTGTTGCAGGTCACGCTCGGCGTCCCGATGTTCGTGCGCGATCTGTTGCTGCTCATTGCCAAGCTGCTGCACTGCATTGCGGGAACGCTGAAATCGATCGCGGGGCTGATGGGCGGCATTCAGCTCTCGATCGCGACCGCGCAGCAGAACGGCAACGGCGAGCTGCTCGCGCAACTGCAGTGCGCGCAGGAAAACGCGCAGAACCAGGCGGCGGCGGCGATGAGCTCGATGGATGTCATCGCGACGATCCTGAGCCTGGCCGAGCCGTTCCTCGGCATCGCCGGCGTCAGTCCGATCACGCTGCCGACCGGTGGCTCCGTGGAGGACGCTCAGTCGCTCGAGACCACCGCCGAAACGCTCCTTCAGGTCAGCCAGACCCTCATCACGATCGCTGAAGCGCTGCCGGGGTGCGGATGATGGACAGGCTGCGACGGCCCTTCCTCGGCACCGGGTGGAAGTTCCCGCTCCAGGTGACGCCCACTGGCGGCATCGCGACCGCGACCGCCGAGCAGCGCATCGAGGAAGCCATTCTGTTGATTCTGTCGACGGGGCGCGGCGAGCGAGTGATGCTGCCCGATTTCGGTTGCGGCATTCACGACCTGGTGTTTGCGCCGAACGATTCGAGCACGGTCAGCAAAATCGTCGATTCGGTGCGACGCTCGCTCGTCGCCTACGAGCCGCGGATCGACGTGCTCGATGTCACGGCCGAGACCACCGACGGCCAGCCCAATCTTCTGCTCATTCGCGTGGACTACCGCATCCGCGATACGAACTCGATGAAGAACCTCGTCTATCCCTTCTTCATCACCGAGGGGGCGTGATGCCGATCAAGGATCTCGTCCCCATCATCGACGACCGGACGTACGCGGACCTCGTGGCGGAAGCGCGCACGCGCATCCCGCGCTACACGCCCGAGTGGACTGATCTCAACGAATCGGATCCCGGCATCGCGCTGGTCGAGCTGTTCGCGTGGATGACCGAGCTGCTCATCTACCGGCTCGGCAAGGTGCCGCAGCTCAATTACCTCAAGTTCCTCGAGCTCATGGGATTCGAGCTGACGCCGGCGCGTCCGGCGATCGCGGAAATCACCTTTCCCGTCCAGAAAACGTTCACCGATCCGTACGTGATCGTGCCACTCGGCACGCAGGTCGCGACTGAGAAGGCTGACGAGCAGGGGCCGGTCGTGTTCGAAACCGATCGCGCGCTGATTGCGCTCACCGCCGCACTCGACGCCGTGCAGGTCTTCGAGCAGCCGGCCTTCCGCGACGTCAGCGCCGCCAACGACCTGCACAAAGCCGGATTCGAGGCCTTCGGGCCGCGCGCCGCCGTCGATGCCGCACTGCTGTTCGGTTTCAACAGCACGCTGCCGTTCCCCGAAGTCGAGATCGATCTGGCGATCTTCACCCAGAGCAAGAAAGGAAACGCGCCGCTGTTCTGCACGGGCGGGCTGCGGCCGGCGTTCGCGCCTGCGACGCTGGCGTGGGAGTACTCGAACGGAAAAGTCTTCCTGCCGCTGTCGCTGGTCGAAGATCAAACGGCCGCGTTCACGCGTGATGGCCACGTGCGCCTCCAGGCGCCGGCGACTGGGAGCCTGGTGCGGAGCACGATCGGACAAAAGACCGACGTGCCGCGGTATTGGATCCGTGCGCGGCTCGTCAAGAGCGGCTATCAAGTGCCGCCGCGTCTGCTCGCCGTACGCGCCAACACGGCCAGCGCCACCAACGCACAGACGATCGAGCTCGAGTTGCTCGGAGGCTCCAACGGCCGGCCCGATCAAGTGTTCGTGACGACGGGCAACCCGGTTCTGGCGGGAACGATGGAACTCGCCGTCGACGAAGGCGAGGGCTTCGTGCCGTGGACCGAGGTGCCTGACTTTTTCGGCTCAGGGCCCGACGATTTGCACTATGTCCTCAATCGGTCGACCGGCGAGGTGCGCTTCGGCGATGGCAGGCAGGGGCACATTCCCGTCGCCAACGCCCTGAACCCGCAGAACATCCGCGCCAATCGCTATCGCACGGGCGGCGGCCGGCGCGGCAACATCGACGCCGGCGCGCTCACGTCGTTGATGAACGGGCTGGCCGGCATTGCGGCCGATCAAGTGACGAATCTCTTGGCGAGCGGTGGCGGTTCGGACGAGGAATCGCTCGCCGACGCCAAGATTCGGGCGCAAGGGTCGCTGCGCAGCCGCAATCGCGCAGTCACCTCGGAGGACTTCGAGACGCTCGCCGTGGAGTCGGGCGGCATCGCGCGCGCCAAAGCGCTGCCGCTGTCGCATCCGGATTTTCCCGGCGTCGAGGTGCCCGGCGTCGTCAGCGTCGTGGTCGTGCCCGACGTGCCGGGACCAGCGCCCACGCCGAATGCCGCCACGCTGCGCACGGTGTGCGCGTATCTCGACGTCCGGCGGCTGCTCACGACCGAGGTCTATGTCGTGCCGCCGAAGTACGCCGTCATCGGCGTGCGGGCCGATCTGATCGTTGAGGACGACGCCGATCTCGCGGCGGTGCAGCGCGCCGCCCAGCAGTCGCTGGTGCGCTATTTCGATCCGCTGCTCGGCGGCGAAGAGTCGACGCTGACCACGCCGGGGCCGGGATGGCCGTTCGGCGGCGGCGTGTACTACTCGCTGGTGACACGCCGCCTGCTCGTCGACGGCGTCAAGCGCGTGGCGAATCTGGTCCTGCAGCTCGGCAAGGACGTGGCGCCGCCCTGTACCGATCTGGCGATCGACGCCAACACGCTGCTCGAGAACGGCGATCACCAGATCAACGTCGCGTACGACGTCGGGGGGACCCCATGAGCTCGGCCGCCGCGCTTCTGCCGGCGGTGCCAAGGCCGCCGCACGATCCGCTGACGATTCTGCTCGACAACAAGGTCGGGTGGCAGATCGCCGGCACGCCAGACAAGATCGAGATCTCGCCGGTCGATCAGGCGCTCGTGCTCACGCATCCGCCCGGGACCGCGCGTCCGCTGGCCTCGCCCGACGGCAGCTTCGGCGGTCTCACGCCACCAGACAATGTCGCGATCGGCCCCGAGTGCATCGTGCTGCTGCTCGATCGCACGTCGTTGAGGTTGAAACGCTTCGATCCTTGTGACTGCGCATTCGTACCCGTGCCGTGCATCGCGGGGCCGGGAAAGGGACCGCGCCAGCTCGACGATCCCGGCGGCATGGTCGCCGCCTGCGGCAACCTTTATATATGTGACGCGAACAATCAACGGGTCCAGGTGTTCGCGCTGCGCGGTCTGGCGTTGCGCGGGATCTGGTACGCGCCAACATCGTCACCCTGGCGGCCGGTGGCGGTTGCTGCCGATCCATGCGGCCGTGTCTACGTCGGCGATCCCAATAGCGGCAGCGTCTTCGTGTTCACGTCGAACGGCCGTTACCTGCGCGCGATCACGGACCTTGGCGCCATCGAGCATCTCAGCTTCGATTGCGACGGCCGACTCTATGTGCAGACGCAGGCCTCCGAAGTCGTCGCCATTCTCGATCCCGAGACCGGCACGCTGCTGGAACAGGAGTCGCGCGCGGACGAAGTCGCCGATCGATTCGGCACGCTGCCGTTCGTGGTCACGCCGGCTGGCCATCTGCAATTCGACTGCGGAACGTTCGACGAAAACGGCGCGTCGGTTTCTCCCGAAGAAGACACGCTGCCGCAGTACGAGCTGCAGGGCACGCTGACCACGCAGGCGCTCGACAGCGTGCTGCATCGCTGCCTCTGGGATCGCGTGCAGATCGACGGCGATTTTCCCGATGGGGCCAGCGTCCGCGCGCTGGTGTTCAGCGCCGAGACCGAACTGCCCGATGCGATCGTGGCCGATCTGCCTCCGGACCACTGGAGCGAATGCCCGTTGCTCGAGGGCGCTCCCGATGCCGACCACTGCTGGGATGGCATGCTGCTCGCGCCGGCCGGACGCTATCTCTGGATGCGGCTGATCCTCACCGGAGACGGTCGCGCCACGCCGAGGATTCGCCAGCTTCGCTTGACGTTCCCCCGCATCAGCCTGCGGCGCTTTCTTCCGGGCACGTTCGGCGCCGATCCGCTGGCCGCGGAATTCTCCGATCGATTCCTCGCGATTTTCGATCGCGAACTGCGCGGCATCGAGCACGTGATCGACTTTCAGGCGCATTTCTACGACCCGCTCTCCGCGCCTGCCAACGATCAGGATCGCCGGCGCGATTTTCTGTCGTGGCTGGCGAGCTGGATCGGCGTGACTCTGGAGCGCTCCTGGCCGCTCGAACGACGCCGCCGGTATCTGAAGGGCGTCGGCAAGCTGTTCGAAAAGCGGGGCACGTTGTGCGGGCTGTCGGAGCATCTGCGGCTGTTCCTGGGCCTCCCCTCCGAGAACACGTGCTGGACCTGCCGCGCGTGCGGACCCTGCACGACTCCTGCGCCACCGCGCTGGCAGACACCGCAGCTCGTGCTCGAGCACTGGCGCCTGCGCCGCTGGCTGTTCGTCGGCCACGGACGACTCGGCGACGAAGCACGTCTGTGGGGTGAACGCATCGTCAACCGCTCGCGCCTTGGGGGCCAACAGGCGGGTACAGCGCGCACGGGCGTGACGCAGCTCGATACCTCGCAGGATCCGCTGCGCGATCCGTTTCACGTGTACGCGCACATCTTCACGGTGTTCGCGCCCGCGGCCCTGGCGCGCTCCGCAGCCGCGCAGCGCAGCCTTCTGCGTCTGCTTAGCGCCGAGCGGCCCGCGCACACGGCGTTTCACCTCGTCTACGTCGAGCCGCGTTTTCGCATCGGCATCCAGTCGATGATCGGCTTCGATTCCGCGATTGCCTGTTACCCCGACGGCGGCATCAGGCTCCGTGAGCTGCGTCTCGGCAAGGCCAGCGTGCTCGGCGGCGGCGAGCGCCCCGAGCTTCAGATCGGCCGCAATGCCCGCGTCGGCACGACGACTCGCCTCACATGAGGATGGAAATGCATCAGGCCAAGTGCAAAACCCCTTCGAATTGTCCCAGCTGCGCGACCACGGCGCTGACGCGCAACCACTATTTCACCGGCAAACTGCTCGTGGAGCGCGATTTCACCGACGAGCAGCACTACGTGATGGAGCGGCTGCGGCTGCACAACCAACGCCTGCACGGCAGCGGCGTCGTGTGCGGCCTGCAGATCAAGCAGCACGGCACGCAAGGCTGCCAGCCGCGTTACGTTCTGCTCGAGCCGGGCAGCGCCGTCGACTGCTGCGGCCAGGACATCCTCGTCACCGACGAGGACACCATCGATCTGCTGGCGTTCCCGAAGGTGAAGGCGTACTTCGACAAGCCCGATGGCGTCGATCACGTTCTGCAGTTCCGCATCTGCTACCGAGAGTGCCCGACCGAAGACATCCCGGTGCTGTACGACGAGTGCGGCTGCGACGACAGCCAGTGCGCGCCCAACCGGATTCTCGAGAGCTATGCGATCGACGTGGTCGTCGATCCGACAGACACGCCCGCCACGTACGAGCAGCCCACGCTGGTGCGGCACAGCACCATCGGCATCGGCCGCGCCGAGGCCGTGGTGCTCGACGAAGCCGGCGGGCGCGTCTTCGTGCTCAGCGGTGGGCCGGCCGGCGCCGTGTATCAGGTCAGCAGCACGACGGAAGCGGTCGAGACTTCGTTTTCGCTGGGGCGCCAGGGACTGGCGATGGCCATCTCCCGCGACGCGACGCGGTTGTACATCGTCGTCGCGTCGGCGACGGCCGGCAACGACACCGAGCTGTTCGTGTTCGACATCTCCGGTCCGACGAGTCTCGCGGGCGGCACGACCGATTCGGCGCCGATCGTGGGCAGCGGCACCGGTACGCCGGTGCTGGCGGTTTCGGCGCAGAGCCTGTTGCTGGCCGCTTATCAGAACGGAAAGCTCTACGCCTGGAAGCAGACCGACGCAGCCAATACGCCAAGCGAGAGCCTGACACTGACGGCGCAGCCGACCGGCCTCGTCGGATCGAGCGACGGCAAGACGGCGTGGGCGTCGAGCTCGGGGTCAGACACGTTACAAGTGCTCGATCTGACGCAGTCGGGATTCAACCCCAAGACGCTGAAGGTCACCGGCACGGACCTCTTCACACTTGCGCTCGTGGCCTCGACGGGGCCTGACATGCTCGTCGGCGGCGACCAAACCAACAAGACGCTGCACTTGATCGATCCCTCGCTGGCCACCGGTTCGGCGCCCGTCGCGTCGATTGCGCTCGCTGACCAGCCGATCGCCATCGCAGTATCTCCCGGCGGCGAGTGGGCGTACGTGGATCTCACGACGGATGATCTCCAGATCGTCGATCTGTTGCGACTGCGCCAGCATCTGCCCACGGCGGCGTCGACGCCGTTCGCGGTCGGTCCAAAAACCGAAGGCGTCGTGATCACCGGCACGGGCATGCGCCTCTATGTGCCCTACGCGGGCGCCGCCAGCGATGGCAGCGATGGCGGCGTGGCGGTCATCGACATCGAAGACGACGATTGCGCGCGCCGGCTGCACGAAGTGCACGCTTGCCCTGACTGCGGCACCGCGGATTGCCTCGTGCTCGCCACCGTGCGCCGCTGGCAACCCGGTCGGCGTCTCCTCGACCCGGCCGATCCGGCCCCGACACCGGCCGAGGACGAGCAGAATGGCATCGCGCGCATCGACAACCTCGACGGACGCAAGCTGCTCGCGAGCACCGAGACGTTGCAGGAAGTCATCGAGTGCCTGCTGGATCACGGAACCGGCGGCACGCCTGGCCCGCAAGGTCCGCCCGGTCCGGCCGGTGCGACCGGTCCGGCCGGTCAAGACGGCAAGGACGGGCAGGGGCTCGACACTGGCATTCCGCGCATCGTGGCGCTGAGCTGGAAGCACGCCGTTCCCAACAACCAGCTCATTGACGTCACCACCGTCACCGGCGCCGGGCAGCGCGGACTCGTCATCGGCTTTTCGCATCCGGTGCAGCCCGCCGGCCCCTCGACTCTGTTCAACTTCCGCTATGTGTTCGAAGTCGAGGTCCCGGAGGCAGCGACGCAGAGATCGGATCTCCTCTGCCGCTGCCCCGTCGCCGGCCAACTGTTGCCGGTGAAGTTTACGACCGATCCGGGCGACCCGACGTTGATCATCAAGGCGCAGGTGTCGGCATTCCCCGCGCTGGGCCTTGCCTTCGTGGTCAGCGCGCAGACCGCGAAAAACCGCTTCGATTCCGGTGCCGACGTGTTCGTGATCCTGCGCGGCGACGCGGTGGTTGACGACCAAGGCAATGCCGTGGACGCCGAGTACGTGCGCGCGACGCTGCCCAGCGGCGATCGGCGCAAAGCCAGCGGCGTGCCGCTGCCCGCGGTGCTACCCGACAATCTCTTGAGTGTTCAGGGCGGACGCTTCGAGAGTTGGTTTTCCACAAGACAGGACTAGGTCATGGCCGACAACATCAATCCCCGCCTCTACTCTCGTGGCTACGGCAGCGGCTCCAGTAGCTACGCACCTGCGAAAGACAACGGGTTCTGTTGCCCGCCCGTCTGCGCCGACTGCGGGCTGCTCGAATGCCTGTGCCGGCCGCGCTTCTTCGCCGGCCAGCTCCTGACCGAGCAGGATCTCAATCGGCTGGACGCGTACGTGCGCGCCAAAAACCGCCTGCACACGCTGCAGCTGCACGGCTACGGCGTGGTCAACGGTCTCGAGGTGCGCTGCGAGCCCTGCGGCAGCGGCGTGGTCGTGACGACCGGGTACGCCATCAGCCCGTGCGGCGACGACATCATCGTGTGCTGCGACACCTCGGTCGACGTGTGCGCGCTGATCAAGAAATGCCGCCCGGTTGACGATACCTGCCGCCCGTTCGCCGGCACCGCAGCAAAGGACTGCGCCGAGCTGATCGAAGACTGGGTGCTCGCGATCCGTTACACCGAGAATCCGGCGCGCGGCGTGGCGGCCTTGCGCATGGGGCCCACGTGCAGCTGTGGCGCCAGCCCCGGCACATGCAGCTGCGGCCAGACGCAAGCCACCTGCGGCTGCGGCAAGAACAGCGTCAACTGCCGCTGCGGCGGCAAGAAAAACGCGTGCGGCTGCGGCAAGCCTGCGGCGAGTTGCAACTGCGGGAAGAAGAGCACCGCCAAGCCTCGCGCCATGCCAGCCGAATGCGAGCCGACGGTTCTTTGCGAGGGGTACGCCTTCGACGTCTGTCTCGCGCCCAAGAAAAAGCCGCAGGATCCCCGCGACGAGAATGCGATCACCGGCGCGTTCTGGGAGCGGTTCATGTGCTGCATTAACGAGCTCGGCGACACGCTCCCGGAGCTGCCCGGCCCACCCACCACGCAGAGCTTCCAGCAGAATCCGCAGGCCTGGAACCTCTGGTGCTGCCAGACCAAGCAGGCGATGATCGCCTACTTCACCGACGGCCCGGAGTCGGACTGCACGCTTGCCGAGCAGCTCTCGCTGGTGTTGTGCCCCGATCCGACCGACCAGAACTTCGCCAACGAAATGCTGGCGGTGCTCACCGCGCTCGCGTTTCCGCTCCTGGAGGCGATCCTCGCCTGCTTCTGCCACTCGCTGCTGCCGCCGGCACCGTGCGGCACCGCTGAAGATCGCATCCCGCTCGCGGTGGTTCGCGTGCGCAAGCGCGACTGCAAGGTCGTATCGGTCTGCAACTTCACGCCGCTGCGGAAGACCGTGCTGACGTTCCCGACGCTTGCGTACTGGCTTAGCCTCATCCCCCTGGGGAGCGCGCTCAGCGACCTGATCCATCAGTTGTGCTGCACGCCGTTGTTCCAACGCGGCGACCAGCCGCCAGACCAACCGCCGCCAGACCCGGTAATACGTGCCGCGAGGAACGCGGAGCGGCGCGACACAACATTCTCCCACGCCAACCCCACGCTTTCCGCCGACGTCCGCGCGCGCGACCAGACTTTCGCCGCCCTCGTGAAGAGCGCGGTGGCGCGCGGGGCGGCGCCAGTGGATCCCAAGGACATTGTCGGCGGACTGCTCGGCCTCGACTTCGGCGGCAAGCAGCCGCTGTCAAAGGAAGAGCGTGCGAACCCGCCGCAGTTCCTACTCCTCAACCAAGTGCTGCGGCCGATTGCGACCAGCCTGCTCGCAGCCGCACCGCTGACCGCGCGCCCTGCCGCGACGCCGACGAGCGAGACCGACGCGTTGAAGCAGCGCATCGCCAAGCTCGAGAAAGACATCAAGAAGCTGCAGGACAGGGCCTGAGGAGCAGTCATGAACGACATCGCGGAAGAACGTCCGTTTTTTTTTGAAGGGGAATATCTCGGGGCCGACGATCTGCAGCAGCTCGTAGTGTACCTGCGCGATCAGTCGGCCAGGCATGCGCTGGGGGCGCACACATGGGGAATCGCGACCGGACTGGATCTGGTCGAGCAACCGGCGCCTTCCGGTGGCACCGACATCGACCTCTATCTGCTTCCGGGTTACGCCGTAGACGGTTACGGTCGCGCGATCATCGTCACCAATCCGCTTCGTCTGACCGTCGACTTGTTCGCCGGCCTGGTCAGTGGCCCGGTACCGGTGTGGATTCGGTACGACGAAGGCGGAACGAAGGGCGTACGACCAGGCTTCGAGGTGTGCACCTGCGACAACGCCTATGCGCGTATTGCGGAGAGCTTCGCAATCAAGGCGGGCCTCTTGACCGCCGTGAGCGAGCGGCAATCCGGCATCAGCGTGGCCAGCGAACCCGTCGACGACGCGCGAGAGGCGGGCCGTCTGTTCAACGACAAGGGCGGCATCATCTGCGACGCCTCGGTGCCGTATCAGGATTTGCCACTGCAGGATGAGACCAAGCAGTGGTGGATTCCGCTCGGGCTTGCGGGCTGGACGTCGGGAGTGCCCGGAAAGCTTCGAGCCCTCACCGACGACGAGCGAGTGCTGTCGAGGCGTCAACGTCGCTACCTCGGCGTGGTCGCGGAGAACGTGCTCGCGGCCGATGGATTGATCCGGCTGCGGCCGCGCGATACGCTCCTGCCAACCGGCAAGACCACGGACGAGGTGTGCGGCCCCGACGATCCCGCCGATCCCTCGCACGACACGGATTTCCGGCTCTGTCAGGAGCGGGCGCATCCCTCTGAGCTGGTCTGGATCGAGGGGCGGCTCCGCGTCACCGATGACACGCGGCTCCTCGGTGCGCGACTGGAGTTCCGCGATGCTGCCGGAACGGACTATCTGCCAAGCGGAGCGCAGCCGGGCTCGGTACCGCTTCTGTTCGAGCGCGTTGATCGCAGCGGCAATGCCGATCTGCGCCTGCTCATCGGTACCGCAAAGACGGGGACCACCAATCGATTGGTGATTGCGCAGGCCGGGGAGCCAACGGCCGGTTCCCATCCCTGCAAGGCCGTGCATTTCGACAAGCAAACGGCGCGCGTGGTCGTGCAGGACGACGGCAAGGTCGGCATCGGCACGGACGCGCCCGATCATTTGCTGCACGTCGAAGGCGCCGAGAAAGCGTTCATCCACGTCGGCGCCAAGACGGGACCGAACGACATCTACCTCGGCGCCGACAAGGACGGCGCCGTCATCGCCGCGCTCAATACTAACGACCTTCGGCTGTGCGCGGGCGGCACCGAGCCCGGCGACGACGATCCGACCAAAGTCATGCTGGTGACGCTCAAGCCGACCAGGCACGTCGGCATCGGGACCAAAGATCCCGACACGAAGCGCCTGGTGACGCTCGAGACCAAGTCCGCGACCTACCTGATCGCGCGCACCAATCCCGATTCGCCGGGAACGCCGAAAGAAGTCCTGCTCGGCGCCGACAGCGGAGGCGCCATCGTCTCGGCCATGACGGTGAACACGGATCTGCAGCTGCGCGGCGGCAACAACAACACGGCGATCTGGATCAAAGACGACGCCAGGGTGGGCGTGGGAACGCCCACTCCCCAGGATCGGCTCGACGTGCGCGGCAACGTCCGGCTCGGGTTCGCGAACGAGCTGCTGGCGCCCGGCAGCGCGGACAACCTGCGCATCATTGCCGGCGCCGTCAGTTCCGGCGGATCGCCGATCGCCGGCGGAGGCTTCACGTCCTCGAGATCGGGCACCGGCCGCTACCACGTGAGCTTCTCGACACCGTTTCCGGTGCCGCCCGTCGTGCTGGCGAACTCGATCGATGCCGTCGATGACGACGACTTCCCGATGGTGAAAGCTGTGACCGCGAACGGCTTCGACGTTCACATGACCGATGTCTCCGGCAACGGTGACACCACCGTGGCGGAAGACGATGCGTTCAGCTTCGTGGTGTTCGGGTTGAGATGAGCGCCGCCGTCGTCACCGTCTCGCGGCTGAAAGTGAACTGCACCGTCCCGCGTGACCATCCGCACGTCGAGCGGGTGCGCTGGCGGCTGGGCGAAGCGACTGGGCCGCTGCGGCAGGCGCTCGAGGACATCCTTTCGCCGCTGGCCGCGTGGCAGAGCGACGAGGTCATCGTCATCCGACGATTGGAGCTGAACTTCGATCTCGATACATCGCGCGAGCCGTCGGACATCGCGCGCCATTGGGCCGCGCGGCTCTCGGCGGCGCTCGTGCGTTCCCTCGACGGCTCCCGGGCGATCGGCATGGTCCGGTTCGAGAACCGCGCGCATTTCCTGGCGCGCTTTCTCGTCGATGCCGCGACCGGACGCGCCGCCGGAAAGTGGTATTACCGGCAATTCCGCGGTCTCGAAGCACTGGCGATCCCAGCGGTGTTGAGTACGGCACTGATCGAGGACGTGGAGCAAGGGTTGAAGGCGCTACACACGTTGGAGCTGCAGGAATTGGTCACAGTGCTCGAGGCGCTGGGGCCGCGCGACGCGCGACGGGTCCTCGAGGCGGTGTGGGAGCGACCGGGTGACTCCACGCGCATCGAACCAGCCTCGGACGTGCTGATTCGTGTCGCGCCGAGGTGGCGCGCGCTCGCGCCGGCGTTGACGTCTTCGTGGACAGCGGCGCTGGCTTTGCTGGTACTCGCCAGCGATCCGCCGATGGCACCGCTGCCGGCGGCGGCGAAACTCGCCGCGAGCGTCGCGGCGTGGCTGCAAGGAGAATCGCGGGCGACGGTGGATCAGGATCCACCGGAATTGGCGCCGCTTGCGGTGTTGTCGCAGGCGAAACGTGCCGCGCTCGCCAGCGCATTCGGCAATCCCGGCACGCCAGCTCCCCGCGCCGACGAACCGGTGTCGGCGTTCACGCCGTTCGGCGGCCTCATCCTGTTGCTTCCGCACATCGCGGCCCTTCCGATCGACGCGATGTTTTCGGCCACGGATCGCGCGTACGTGCGGCTACTCGTGCTGGCGCGTTGCGCGGGAGCCGAGCGCGCAGGCCGTGCACTGGGGGATCCGGTGCTCGCGCGGCTGTGCGGCCTGTCAGAAAACGACACACTCCGTCGCGAATGGATCGAGGATCACCGCGATCGTCTCACCACTTTCGAGCGCGTGCTCGATCCGAGCGATGCTGATCTCTCCTGGTTCGGCGAGGAGCTCGCGCTGGCCGCCCACCACGTGATGCGCGGATTCGCGCGTCGCCTGCCCGGCTTCAGCGAATCGTCGCCGGCGTTCCTGTACGAGAACTTCCTCGCGTTTTCCGCAACCGTCGAGCAGATCCGTGCTGCCATCGTCTGTCGAATGGGACGGCCGCCGCTGGCTGCCCTTCTCGGCATGACCGGTGCGCTGCGGGGCCAGATTCGCGTGTCCTGGCTCGATCCGCTCGACCTCTATTCCTCGGGTTGACATGGCGATCGCTCCGGAATTTCGCGATGAGCTCGCGCGGCTGGATGTTCTGATTCATCGCGAAATTCTGCGCCTGCGCGCGCGTTATCGCCTCTCGCTCGACGAGTATCGGGGCTTGTACATCAGCGACGAGCAGGTGGATGCGCTGATCGCGCAAACGGAGCCTGCCGCCGGCGCGGGCGCGCTCACCGAGAACGCCCAGGCCATGGCCGAGCGCATCGGTGACGGCTCGCCGCTTGGACGTGTGGCCCGGACGCTCGGACTCGATCGGTTCGAGCGCGACGTGCTTCTCGCCGCGCTCGCGCCCGAGTTGGACCTCAAGTACGAAACGCTCTACGCCTACTTGAACGACAGCGCGATCCGGCCCCATCTCACGATGGACCTCGCCCTGCGACTCTTCGACGGGAAGCGCACGCAGCTTCATGCCGGCGCGCGACTGCTTCGCGAGGCCATGCTGGAACGCGTGGACGCCGCCGGCGAGCGACGCTCCGAGCTGTCACGTCCGCTCGCGCTCGCGCCCGCGCTTGCGGCAGCGCTGCAAGGTTTGCCTCCGTTCGATGCGCGGCTCGGCGAATGGGTCTCGACCGCGTCACGCCCTGCGCTGCCGCTTCCACAGAGCGTGCTTGAAAGGCTCGCCTGCGTGTCCGACTTGACACCGATCGTCGTTCTCGAAGGCGAACCGTCGCAGGCACCCGCGTGGGCAGCCGCCGCGCTTCTCGATCGCTTCGGGTTCGGGATGCTGCATCCCGACGGCCACGCGGTGCCGCCCGAGCGGCCGCCCTGGGCGACACTCGCGCTGGTGGCGCGCCTGCGCACGGAAGGCGTCTTCGTCGATGCCGACGAGTGGAACGGCGCCGCGCAGACGCCGCTCCGGAACCTGCTCGCGAGTCTGGACGGCGTACCCGTTGTGCTCGCGGTTCGACCGCACGCCGAATGGAGCGCGCTCATCAAGAACCGCCCCGTCGCACGCGTGCGGCTCGACGAGCCCGATGCCGCCGAACGACGAGCGCTCTGGACCCGCGCACTCGAGCGAGTCGTACCGGAATCGGCGCTCGCGGCGGTGTCCGAGCACTTCCGGCTCGGCCCGGCGCAGATTGATGCTGCCGCGCGCGCGCTAGGCGAGATGCTCGACGACGGCAATGCGCGCGAGCGTCTGTTCGCTGCTGCGCGCGAGCAATCGAGCGGCGCGCTTGGCGGCCTCGCGACAGCGGTTGCGCAACGCCACGCGTTTTCCGATCTGGTGCTGCCGCCGCCGGTTCTGCGTCGCCTGCGCGAAGTGCTGGGCGCCATCCGAGCGCGCAATCGCGTGTTCGGCGAGTGGGGCTTCGGCGATCGCAGCGGGCGCGGCCTGATGATCTTGTTCGCCGGATCGTCGGGCACCGGAAAAACCATGAGCGCGACGGTGCTCGCGCGCGAAATCGGACTCGAGCTCTATCGCATCGACCTATCGAGCATCGTCTCCAAGTACATCGGCGAAACCGAGAAGAACCTGCAGCGCATCTTCGACGCCGCGCGATCGGCCAACGTGATCCTGTTCTTCGACGAGGCCGACGCGCTGCTCGGCCGCCGCTCCGAGGTCAAGGACGCGCACGATCGCTACGCCAACATCGAGGTCGCGTACCTGTTGCAGAAGATGGAGGACCACGACGGCGTGGTGATCCTGGCCAGCAATCTGTCCAAGAACATGGATCAGGCCTTCGCGCGTCGCATGCACTATGTCATCGAGTTTCCGCGGCCCGATGCCAGCCTGCGCGAGCAGCTGTGGCACCGGATCTTCCCGCCGCAGGTTCCGCTGGCCCGCGGCATCGATTTCGCGTTCCTTGCGCGTCAGTTCGATCTCGCGGGCGGCGACATCAAGACGATCGCGCTCGACGCGGCGTTCCTCGCAGCCGGCCAGGATCGACCGTTAGCCATGACCGATCTGGTCGACGCCGTTTCGCGGCAGATGCTCAAACAGGGCCGCCCGCTCGGTGCCAGCGACTTCAAGCAATACCACGGCAGCCTTGGGGACTCGGACAGCGCCGCCTGAAGTGATGTGCGATGGTGCCGGCCAAAGCGCCCGCAGTTCCCACGTCCACGGGTGCCGCTCCGGCGTCGGCGGCCGCGAGGCGCACACGCGCCGCGGACGAAGCAGCGCACGCTGCTCTCCTCGGGAATCGCGCGATTGCCGACATCCTGCGCACAGGCGGCGCGGCGCCTGCCGATGTCGATTTGGTCTATCTGCTTGGCAACCAGGCAGCGCAGTACGGCCGAAGCGGATCCTTCACTAGGACGGCGAAGCCGGAGCCGCAGGAAGACAAGACGGCGGACGCAGGCCAGGAGCCGGCGTCGCCTGCGCAAGCTGCCCAACCGGCTGCTGCCCAACCCGCCGCTGACCAGCCCGCCCCGGCCGACAAGCAGGCGACGTCTCTCGCCGCGCAGGCCTCGCCCGTCGCCGGTGCGGACAAAACGCCGCTAACGCCGTCGGCGCAGAAAGAAGCGAAAACCGCCGGCATACCGACGTCGCCACCCGCGCCGGCGGGTGCCGCACCCGTGCCACCCGTCGGCGTTGGTTCGCTTCCGGCCGGAGGCGCGCCTTCGGCGGGCCCCGCAGCCAAGACGGGCGTCGCCGAAATGGACGCGTGGAGCGCCGAGGCCGCGCACGCGGCTGACGCCATTCCGCATCCGAAGATCGACGCCGAGAGCAAGACGCAGCCGATCTCTGCCAAGGCGAAGTCTACGGCGGGGCGCGAGGAGCGACATCGCAAGGAGCTCGGCGCGGGCGCCGCCAAACAGCAGCCCAAGCCACCTGTGGTCGAGGAGCGCAAACCTCCCGAGGACCTCGTCCCCGCCGCCACCGCGAAGCTGACGAGCACTTTCGGCAAGAAGCTACCCGACCAGACGGTGCCGCCGCTCGTTGAGAGCCCGCGCCACACGATGCCGGTGCTCGGCAGCGCACCCGTTGAACCCCACGACTTTCGCGCGCTGCTCAAACCCGAGCTGATCGGCGTCGTCAATCCGGATCCGAAGAAGGCCGAAGAGGAGAAAGCGCGCCTCGACAAGGTGCGCGCCGAATTACTCGCGCCGGCGAAGGTACCGGACCAGCAGGCCGCCGCGAAGCCGCTCACGTTCGTTGACAAAGGCCCGCCGCCGCCGCCGCGATTCCCGCACGCACTCTCGGTCGAGATAGGCGACGTCGTCGTGCGCCTGCTGGCCGATCCGGAGGGCCAGGCGAAGCAGATTCTCGACGAGATCCGGACGCCGCTCTATAGGGGCGCGCTCAAGACAGAGTTCCCGACGATGGGCGACGAGTTCCTGCCCGATATGACGAAGGAGCTCGACCAGCAGCTGCGCTCCATCGCCACGCACGCGGGCGTCGCCCCGAAAGATCTCGAAGCGCGCCTCACGAAACGCAAGGAAGAACTGGCGGCGAAGACGCAGGACGCCACCACCCAAGCGCATGACGCGGGCAAGGACGCCGGCAAAGGCGCGACCGATCAATCGAGTCAAACGCAGGCGGCGATCGCCGGCAAGAAGAAAGCGCTCGACGACGACGCCGAGGCGAAGAGACAAAAAGCGCTCGCCACAGCGCCGCCGCCCGGGCCGGAGCAGCGTCGCGACAAATACATCGAATGGGTCACCACCGAGGGCGCGGCCGAGACAACGCGTTATCGGCAAGCCAGGGAGCTGCGCACCAGGCAGCTGAACCTCGGCGAGCAGCAGCAGGTTCTCGCCTATCGGCTGGTCGGTCAGAAGGACGAGCTCGCCGTCCTGAATTCGGGACCGGCGAACACGCCGCCGTCGGCGGAGTTGAAGGTCCAGTCGCAGGAGGCGGCCAACTGGGCTCGCGGTCAGGAGACCACGACACACACCAAGTTCGAAGACCTGCGCAAAGCGTCAGACACCATCGCCAGCCAGAACACCACGGCGGTTCTCATGGCCGCGGACGAGGCGCGCGGCGACGCGCGAGCCTGGAGCGACAAGGAAACGGGGACCACACGCGGTTGGTTCAAGGAATTCCTCGACCGCATGAACGACTGGGTAGCACAGGCCAAAGCGATCGCCGCCGGCTGGGCCGAGCTCGAAAACGGCCGAACCGCTGTCGCCCTCGCGGGCGACCTGCAGGACATCGCGGCCATCGACGCGGCCGCCAAGAAGGGCATCACCGAGGAGGCGATGCTCGCCGATCAGACACTCACGGCGACGCAGCGCAAAATCATCCAGGCCTACTTCCACGGCGAAAAAGCCAACGACATGATCGGTGCGGTCGCCGCCGGTCTGCACATGCGGCTGACGGCGCAGCACTCCACGGACATCGCGCAGAAGATCGAGGACAAGCTCTGCGCGATCACCGACACGGGCCAGGCCGTACAGCTCGACGCCATCGCCAAGGCACAAGGAAAGGCGATGCTGCCGGTCGCGACATCGATCTACGCCGCGCTGGACCACTGGTTCCACTTCCGTATGGACACCGGTTCGGTGTTCGCGCAGCTGCAAGGACTCACCAAGATCCAGGCGGCGTCCGTTCGCCTGTCGTTCCGCGCTCACCACGACAAATCGCTCGACGACTATCTCGAGGACAAGCTCCGCTCCGACGAGAACGTCCGCGCGAAAGCCCAGCTCGCGGGCGATCAGGCGCTCGCCGACGCCGCTGCGTTCGAGGCATCGATCCACTGGTACGGCAACGACAAGGAAGGAATGATGGCGGCGCTCCGGCAGAAGACGCCGGAGGAACGCGACAAGTTCATCGCGGCGTACGCGAAGCAGTACGGCGAGGGCAAGGCCGACGCCATCCGCAAGCGCATCGACGACCAGCTCGGAGGCCTGCAGAAAGAGCGCGCCAACGCCTTGCTCGATCTCGATCGCGACAAGGCCGACGCCATCGGCCTGCGCGCCTACATGCCGATGACGCAGCAGCAGCAGGAGTCGGGCGAGACGCCGATGATGCTCGGCGATCGCGACAAGGTCGAAGGCATCTACAAGACGATCACCGACGAGGTCAAGGCACAGGGGGACAAGGAGGGCTGGACCTCCGACGAAATCCAGGCCGAGATCACCCGACGGGTACGCTCCGTCGAAGGCAGCTTCGACAAGCAGTTCAGCAAGGACTTCAACACGCCCAAAGGAGGCGCGCTGCGCGCCGCCTTCGAGCACAACATGCTGCCGGGAGGCTCGCGCGATCTCGTCAACGCGCTCGCGTCGAACGACCTGGGCGCCGCCGATGCGGCGCGCGTCAAGATCGAAGACGAGGGTCTCTGGGCCAGCGACAAAGTCATCAACGCACGTCTCGAAGATCAGTATCTGCGCGCGCTCGAAGACAAGCGGCGCGACGAAGGCCCCGAGCTGCATCAACGCATGGAAGCGGAGATGCAGGCCAAGCTCAAAGACGATCGCGACCGCGCGAAAAAAGACGGAAAAGTCTGGAACGAGTACGACGAGGCCCGTAAACGCCGCCAGGACATGGAGGCGGCATTCGAGAAGAAGCTCTCTGACGACGCTCAGGCCGGCGCGCAGGCCAACATGTCGGACCTCGACAAGAAATTCGCCGGCGCCTACGGCAAGAAGCTGCGCGATCTCGTCTCGTCGGACACGTCGGGCACGACGCACGAGAAAGCCATGAAGCTCCTCGACCAGAATGGCTATCTCACCAATGCCCAGCACGTCTACTACGCCGTTAAAGGCCTCGGCACCGACGACGCCGAGCTGAAGAAAGCCGTCAAAGGTCGCACCTGGGGCGAGCTCCAGGAGATGCGCGCGGAATACCGGCGCGATCACCCTGGCCAGGAGATGGACGACGACATCATCGACGATGTCAGCGGTCGCGACGAGCACGACTACCACGGCTGGCTGGCGGGCGAGCCCGAGACCGCACGCGAACAGCTCGATCGTTTGAAGTACGACCTCGAGTACGAGCGCAAGACAGGCGGCGAATCCTACGACCCGAACACCGGCAAGGTCATCAAGCGACCCGAGTTCATCGATCTCGAGCAGCAGGTCGCGAAGATGGAGCAGAACGTCGCGGTCCTGTACGACCCGAAAGCCAGCGACGAGGACAAGCGAAAAGCCGGCGACCGTTTCGACCAATTCACCGAATACGCGCAGAGCGCCGTCGAGGAACACCGGCGCGTAGTCGATGCCGAAGTCGAAATGATCACGATGGTCGCGGCCGTGGTGGTCGCGGTCGCCGTCACGGCGCTGACTGCGGGCGCCGCGGGTCCGGTCATGGCCGCCGTGCTCGGCTCGATCGCCGCGACGGCCACGTCAATGCTGATCAAGCAATCGATCAAAGGCGAAGCCTATGGGTGGGAGGAAATCGGCACCGATGCTGCCGTCGGCGTCGTCGACGCTGCGATGGCCGGCCTGACGGCCGGCCTGGGCGGCAAGCTGCTCGGACAGGCGGCGCACGGGGCCGAAACCATCGGCGTCGAGGCGGCCGAGCGCGTCGGGCGTGGCGCGATCACGCGAGCGGTGCCGACGGTCGAGTGGATGGCGCGTTTCGTCGAGAGCAGCAATCCGCTCAAGAAAAACCTCGCGCTCATCCTCGCGCACGGCGCCGAGGCGATCGTGCAGGGAACGCCGTCGGCGTTCATGGGTAGCCTGCTCAACGATCAAAACTGGGAGCAGGGCGATCCGCTCAGCAACATTCTCAAGGGAACCATCGAGCAGGCGGGTTCCAGCCTCGCATTCGCGTTCGCGCTCCAGGGGGGACATTGGGCCGGTGGCAAGGCGTTCGGTCGCGCGGTCAAAGCGTTTGGCGGCGGAAAGGCGACCATCGAGGGTGGGCGCGCGCCGGTGGCACGCCCGGTCGAATTCGCGGAGCACCCGGCCGACTTTCCGAAGTGGCTCGCGGCGGCCGACGAGGCGGCGCTCAAGCGCCGCGCCGAGTCGGCGCAATTGCACAACTCCGAAGTTCCCGACCAAACGAGCCCCGCCCGACACGCGGAGCTGAAGGCGATGCTTGCCGATCCGGCGATGCGCGACCGCATTCCAATCGTGACGGACAGCGACGTCGCCGGCCGCGGCGTCGAAGTGCGCTTCAAGACCAAGTTCGGAGGCGTTGGCGAGGTCGAAGTTCACGTCGGCCCCGACGCGCTACCGTCCGACGTCGCGCTGCATCTCGATACCGTCAAGGCCGTCGAGTCGTACGGCGGCTTGAGCGGCCGCGTGAAAGCGCTGCTCGAACGGCTGCGCGCCTGGCAATCGAACAATGCGCTGCCGCCTCCCTTCACAAAGGCGTGGGAGGCCGGGTTCGAAGTCAGCAAACTCAAGACGCTGGTGGAGATGCGGCTCAAGATGCTCGAGCACGCCGAGATTCCACCGGAGAACCTGCCGCGGATCGTCGAGGACTTCGCCGACCTGCAAAAGCAAATGGCCAAGCACGAAGCGACGATGAAGGCGATGGATCTCGATCCGGGCGAGGGCTTCATCGCCATGAAGGACGAGGCGGCTGCCAAGAAGCGTCTGGCCGCCGAAACAGCTGCGGAACGAAATGCCAGGGGAGTGCCGGAGCAGACGACGACGGCCGAAACCGTCGAGACGAGGCGCCACGCACTCGACGAATTTCAACGGGAGTACGTCAACGATCTCAAGCAGGACGCCGCCGCAGCCGAGGTCAACTGGAAGAAGATCGCACCGCCGGACGGGGACGTCGATCGATTCCTGGCGCGGTTCAACAATGTGGAAGACGGGCTGGTTGAACTGACAAGTAGAGTCGATGCAGCGATCGAACGAAAGTCCGTGCAGGCAACACTAGAGAGCCGAGGCTTGGGAGGTGCTCCCGCACTGGAGCCTGGAGAGCTGTCGGAAGTCGCTGGACGGCCGGTGGGGACAACGAAGAAGAGCGGCCGAAAAGGCGCGGCTGCACGCGAGCGACTGAGGCGAAGTGGAGTGAAGGGCGAAGTCGCGGAAGCAAAGCGGGCTCTGCGTGTGACTGGAGGTACGCTTCCCGAGAAAGGATCGATGGTTTTCCGCGGGGAGACGGCTGTCGAGCTCAGAGAGCGGCTCGCCAGCGGGGAGCTCACGCTCAAGGAGTTCGCGCAGAGGTTGCCTCCCGAAGGGCTTCGAGACGTCCACCTTCCCGTGCCCGGCGAGAGAGGACCCACGACGAGAAAAGTCGACCACCTGCGGATGGAAGGCGACAAGGTCGTACTGGGAGAAGTCAAGGACGTCAAAGAACTGCGAATTGAAACCGACCAGCGAATCCGCCAGGAATTCAATGGCGATCTATGGTTGGCGCGCAGAGAGCCCGACATCATCATCGAATGGACCATCAAAGGCGGGCTCAGCACCGAGGCAGAGAACACCCTCAAGCTCCTCGAGCAGGAAACGGCAAAGGAAGGTATCGTCTTCCGCGTCGTGCGTAGGAAAAGGCTGTGATCCCGTTTGCCTCGGGCTTCCGCCGGTGATCAAGGAACGCCAGTGACCACCTCAGTCGTTGTCGGTCCGACCGTTCGATTCGAAGCCATAGAGGGGGTGTTACACACGCTCGGCTTCCATCGCGCCGACGTGGCCCGCTCAGTCCCGAAGGACGCGACACCTGGCGAGCCGGAAGCGGCCGCGTGGAGTCGCGGCACTCCCGCCGAACGCATCACCTACACGTTCAACCCTGTCGTGTCGTTGCGCGTGCTCACATGCGGCGCCGAAACCGCAGCGCAGCTTGGCGCGCACCTGCCTCTTCTGACAAACGCCGATCTCGTCCGACTGCTCAGCGACAGCGAGCCGCGCCGTGTGCTCCTCGGACTGCTGGCGGCTCTCGCCGTCGGTGCAGACGAGTGGAGCGACGTGATCGCGCCGCTGCGCGCACACCCCGACCCACGGGTTCGTCGCGCCGCGGAGAGCGTCCTTCCGCGAAGTGAATCAGGGGTGAAGGTCCAGGCCCTCGCCAGCTCGAAGCTGCTCTCCGAGCAGGCGGTCCCCGTGGTCACCGCGCTCGTCGGCCCCGACGCCCCGGCCCGCGTCGAGGCGCTGCGCCCCCGCGACGGCGACTACGCGAGCGTGTTCGACAGCGCGATCGTCACTCGCGTGCGTGCCGCGTACGAGCCACTGTGGCGAACGACGCCAAAACTGGAACGCCCCGTCCCGGGGGCGCTGACCGTCCGCGTGGACGCCGCGCCCGCCGGGATGTTGCGCGAGGACAATGAGCTTTCGCGGCGATTCCCCGGCGGCTATCGAGCGCTCGCGCCGCATCTGCGTCCGGAACGGATCTGGTTCGTGTGGCAATATCTTCGCTCTGGCGAATCCGCGGGGATGCGCTACGACGGCCTCGTACGATTGCCCGATCGATGGGTCTGGTTCCCCAAGCCATATCGCATCGTGGGCGAGATCCTGCGACCGAAACACTCTGAAGGCGAACCGGAGCGTCGATGAGTCGCATCTATCTCGTGACGCTCGTCGCATCGAGCGCCTCTGCCAAAGCTACGTGCATGGCGTGGTACGCCGTGACATTCTTGCAGCTTCCTCGCGCGAGTCAGGAGATCGAGATGAGGGCGAAGGCGGAGATATTTGGCGATAATCGGCCGGAGACAAGGCAAGATCCGCTGCAGTGGGACTTTCCGCCCAGAAACAATGACCGCTGGCCGAGCATGGCAGCATCGCACACGGAAATGACATGAGTTATGGCTCCGGCGCAGAGGCTCGGCTTTGAGCGAGCTCGGCCGAGTTCGGGACAAGGCGTCGTGGCGCGACACCTTGCTGCGCGTGCTAAGAGCGTGGAACCGCCACCAGGTCTGGAAAATCCTGACCGCTATTGTGGTGATCTGGATCTTCAGCGGCACAGCACTCTACTTCGCGGAGCGTGGAACGAATCCAGCGTTCAAGACGTGGCGCGAGTCTCTCTGGAACGTCTGGGTCACTCTCTTCAGCGGACTCAACAACGCGCCCAACACTCCGGTTGGGCGGCTCGTGATTGCCGGCGTGCTTGTCGTCGGTGTCGCCCTGGCCGGTTTGTTCACCGCCAGCGTGGCTTCGATTCTGATCGAACGCTCACTAAGGAGTCGTGAGGTGCCTAAACTTGAAATGTCCGACCATCTGGTGCTGTGCAACTGGTCGCCGCGAGCACTGGAGTGGATACGCGAAGTGCACAGCGGTATCGTCACCGACAAGCGGCCAGTCGTGGTCGTTCACGACACACCCGACGAAGTCGTGCTGCCTGACAAACAGGATGAAGCCGCCTTCGACGACGTCTATATCGTCAAGGGTGACCCAGCCAACGAAGTGATTCTGCGCCGCGCCAAGGTTGCGCAAGCGCATTCCGTCGTCATCTTGTCGGATGACCGCCAGGACCAGCACGCCGACGGAAAAACGATCGTGTGCTGCATTGCCGTCAAGAACGTTTGCGCGCAAGAGCCCCGGCCAAACATCGTGGCCGAGTGCCAGGATCCGAAATACCGGGCGCACATGCTCAAGGCGGGTGCCGATGAAGTCATTTCGGCCGCCGACTTCGGATTGCGGCTGATGGCACGTGCCTCGCTCTTTCATGGCATGACGCGCGTTTATCAAGAGCTGCTATCGGTCCGGCGCGACGCCAACGAGATGTACCTGGTGCCGGTCCCTACGCAACTTGTCGGGATGGATTTCGTCGCAGCGGCCAGTGTGTTCCTACCCGATCGCACGAATATGAAGGCGTGCCTTCTGATCGGGCTCTATCGCGGCGACGCAATGATGCTCAACCCGGTTGGCGGGGAAGCGGGACCGCTGCGCGAAGGCGATGAGCTGATCTTGCTGAGCCAAACTCTGCCTGATCTTTCGCGGCTGCGGCCGCCCGACGCCGCATAACTCTGCATGCCGCCGCCTATTCGTGGGGCGGGGGCGGCATCGATCCGTGGAGGTCAGGTCGGCAAGATCTTCTGAGCGCGCAGCAATCTCCGGTGCTCGCGTCGGTTTCGTCCGTTCTGTGCTTCCGGCCAGGTTAGCGGGCTTTCCCACACTCGGACGAGGAGTGCCTTGAGTTCGGCGAATCGCTTGGGCCCGAGCTCGGCGCTCCATTCGTCCTCGATGTTGCGGAGGATGTCGGCGATTTTTGCGTACGCGGCGCGTCCGCGCCTGGTCAGTCGAACGGCGCGCGCACGCCGATCCTCCGGGGCGTTTGAACGCGCGATGTAGCCGAAACCTTCGAGGCTCCGCAGCAACTGGTTCATGGCCTGTTTGGTCATGCCGGCACGCTCGGCGAGCGTGCTTGGGCCTGCACCGTCCGGGCCTGGAAACTGCAGCACGGCGATGTGCGGCAGGCGCAGCTCGTCGAAGCCAGACCGGTTCAATTCCCCGACAATCCGGCGGTGAATGGCTTGAGCGGGCACGCGTAGCAGCGCCCCAATCAAGGGCGGAGGCGGAGGCCAGGGCCGCGTTGACATGGTCAGTAAATGTAGTTTACCATCTCGTCAAGTAAACGCAGTTTACCATTGGAGTTCGTATGACGCACCCGACGATCGACGTCCACATCAATCCCGCTGATCAGACCATCGACTACGGGACGATGGCGATTCGCTTCCTGCTTACCGGTGACAATTCAACCGGCAGCATCGCGGCTTTTGAGCTCACGGTCGGCGGTGGACAGCGTCTGCCGGCTCCGGCCCATAGCCACGACCATTACGAGGAGACGGTCTACGGCTTGGTCGGCGTATTGACGTGGACGGTCGAGGGACGACCCATCGAAGTCGGGCCGGGACAAGCGCTGTGCATTCCGCGCGGCGCCATTCACCGGTTCGACAATCTCGACAGCCAGGACGCGAAAGTGCTCTGCGTGATTACGCCCGCGGCGATCGGTCCGCAGTATTTCCTGGAGGTTCTCGAGGTGATGAAAGCGGCGGCAGGCGGTCCGCCGGACCGAGCGAGGATGGCAGCGATCATGCGCCGCCACGGCCTCACACCGGCACCGCCGATCTGACGGTTGTCGCATTCGCTGTCCACCGGGAGGTCCATACGGCGGAGCAACAGCGACCACGTCGTGGTTGCCGCTGGACGAAGCATGTAAAAAGTGCTTCCGCACGCGCTGACTCGCTGGCTCGTCCATCCTGCTGAACCGCGACACTCCGCACGATGATCGTCGGGCTGGTCGACTATTTCGAGTTCGCACTCTCCGAACACGGCTCGCCGGTGAGTGTCGACATGACGATCAGTGGATTCTTGCCGTGGCGCTCGAGTTGGTGTGATAAACCGCGCGGCACCACCACTAGCGAGCTGGCTTTCAATGCAACCACCTCGTCACCGAGTCGCGCGCTTCCTTCGCCCGCGATCACGTAGATCAGCTCGTCCCCTTCGGCGTGCGTATGCGCAGCGACCGCTTCGCGCATCTGGAGTAACCGGACAGTCTCGAGCGGTTTGCACGCGACGATCGACTCCTTGATCGGCTCGCGGCCGATGAAGTTCCGATCCACGAAGTCGGCAATCACCATGCTGACCGGCGGGCCTGCGGCCATCGGCTCGGCAGCTGGCGCGGGTTTTTGCGGTGGCGGAGGTGGCGGCGCGGGCTGCGAATTCACGATCAGCTCGACCGTTGCAGGAGCCCCTGCTTTTATCGTGAACTCGCGTTCCAACGTAACGAACCCGTCCTTTTCACAACGAACCCGGTAAGTGCCGTCTTTCAGGTTAGGGATGATCACCAGACCGGCGCCGGCGGTCGTGAATTCTGCGGACGCATCGCCCGAGAGGCTGACGCGCGCGCCGTCGATGCTGGCCCCGTCCGTGCCGCGAACCAGTACGCGAACGGTAGTCTCACGCGGTGCCGCAGCCGGCCGCGACCCACCTCGTCCCTGAGCATACGGCCCGGCTTGGATCACCACGACAATTGCCATCGTCACAAATGTTGCCCGGAGCATGGAACCTCCGGAGCGCTTTCCAGCAAATCCTGTGCGCAAAGGCATGGCCAGCTCGACTGGCGCTTGCGTTTCGCTCGTGCCTTGAAGCAGGACAACGTGTGTAAGTCTCGACCGCACAGACTCGATCCCGTCCTGACGGGTGATGCTCGATAACATGATCGCGAACATGGCCTCCTTCAGCCAGCCTGCCCGACGTAGCCTTGGCGAAGGCGAGTCGACGAAGGCGGACAGCCACGACTTGATCCGCGTTGAGGGCGCCCGCGAGAACAACCTGAAGGACGTCAGCGTCCAGATCCCCAAGCGGCGGCTGACGGTGTTCACCGGCGTCTCGGGATCGGGCAAATCGTCGCTGGTATTCGGCACCATAGCTGCGGTGAGCATCTGGCGGCATTCGTCTCCAGTCATCCTTCGCTCGCTCGGTCGTGACGAGCAAACTTCCACAGCCTGTAAGTGCCGAGCGGAATGTTGCGGAACCTCTGAGTCGAGTAACGGAGTCGTACCCAATTACCGACGTAACGGAATCTGACGGAGGCACGGGATCCAACACGGAGCAACCGGGCAACAGAGAAAACAACATGTTCTTCTCCGTTGCTCCGTGTTGATCCCGTGTCTCTGTTAGCCTCTGTTTCACGCCGAAGGCATCGACCTACAATCCAAAGTAGTGATCCGGCGTCTTACTGCCTGGCTTCCGTTCGTTGTCGCGCTGACAGGATCGGCGGTCCTTCTGTACTGGACCGGGACAGCTCGTCCGCTCTGGGTCGACGAGGAGATGCTGCTGCTCAACGTGCGCGACCGCGGGTTTCTCGAGTTCGCCGGGCCGCTCTGGCTCGACCAGACCGCTCCGCTTGGATGGCTCGCGCTCGAGCGGCTGATGCTGCTGACGCTCGGCCGGAGCGAGCCCGCCCTTCGACTATTGCCCGTTGGATTCGGCATCGCCACGCTCGTGACCGTCGCGTGGATCGGTCGGCGATGGATGGGTGTCGTGGGCGCTACGGTGTTCGTCGCACTGTGCGCGACCGGCCAGTGGCTGGTCTTCTTTACGCTGGAGCTCAAGCATTACTCGGCGGATCTGCTCGGCGCCGTGTTGATCCCGGCGCTCGCCGCATGGGCGATCGAGGATGACGCCGCCTTTCCGGATCGTGCGTCCCGGCGCATTTCGCGATGGTGGATGGCCGCCGCGCTCGCGCAGTGGTTCAGCAACGGCGCTCTATTCGTCACACCGCTTTGCGCCACCGTCGTGGCGGTCTGCGTCGCGCGAAGGCGGGATCGGCGCGCCGTCGCTGCGATGCTGACCGGTGGAGCGGTGTGGTCCGCCTTGTTCGCGGCGAACTACGCGATCGTCCTTCGGCACGCGTCCGCCAATACCTATCTTCGCGAATACTGGGCGTTCGCGTTTCCGCCGGTTACCGAAGGCATGTCCGCGACGCTGGCGTGGATGGGCCATTGGTTCTCGTCATTCGCGGTGAAGCCAGCCGGCACCGGCCTGCCAGGGCTGTTCTGGCTCGCCTGGGCGTTCGGTGTCGGATATGCGATCGCCACACGCCGCCCGCACGGTGCGATGATCGCCACGGTGCCGCTGGCGGCGCTCGCGCTGGCGCTCCTGCACGTCGTTCCGCCATTCGAACGCATCGTGCTCTGGACCGTACCGTCGATGTATGCCGGTATCGCGTACAGCGCGGATGCGGTGTTCGGCCAGCTGCGTTCCGCGTCTGGACGAATGCGGCCGCTCAAGATCGCTGCGAGTATGGTAATCGCCGTCGTCGCATTCGACGTCAGTGGCGACATTATCAGGCGCGGGCTACGGGATCTCGAATATCGTCCGCGGTCCAGTAACTACGGCCTGGACGACCGCCGCAGTATTCGATTCCTGCTCGCGAATCACCGCCCCGGCGACGCGATCCTTACGACCCATTTCGGCCTGGTTGCATTGTGGTGGTACGGCAGACTCTCCGTCTCGTCCGCTGACCGCACCGGCCGGCTGCCTGACGGCAGCCCGATCTTCGAGATCGGATATCTTCCTGCCGAACAATGCGCCGGCAGGGAACCGCAGATGGCCGCTGCACTCGGCGATCGCCAGCGCGCGGCCGTGTACCTCGCGTTCCGGACGAACGTCCTACCGGTCGGCTTCGACGAACTGGTGCTTCACGAAGCGGGCAGGCGGTGGGCGCTCGATACATACAAGAAGTACGAAGAGTTCAGCCGGATCGCGATCTTCGATCTCAAGAGTGCGCCTGGTGTTGCAACCGTTGAAGCGCTCGCCGAATCACAAAGCACGGTGCCGGAAGGCTGCGTCACCATGCAGCCTGCGAAACGGTGGTGAGCAGAAGAAGTCGAAAGTCGAAAGTCTGAAGTCAAAAGTCAATCCGGGTTGAACTCTGGTGTCATGAACGCACTCCCTCGCATTCTGCCGCGTTTTGTCCAATTTGCCGTGGCGCGGCTGGCCGTCGATCCGCGCCGAGAAACGAAGAGAAGGAGGCGACGGTTTTGGGCTTTTGCCAGTGTCGGTTGTCGCCAGCGCTCGCGATTCCGGCGACCGCTGACGTTTTCAGCGGTTCATCGATGACAGGGAAGTCGCTGGAACGCCGCGGGTACTTACTCAGTCGCCTTCTTCACCCACATCGCGAGCAGCGTCCGAGCGAGCGCCGCCCGTGGTTCGGTCGCCAAAACTTCCAACTGCACAACCTGTTTCGCGCCGATGCGGACGAAGGTTCCTTCGAGGAGGTACGACGTACCGAGCCAGGCGCCGCCAGAGGCGTACGACGCACCCTCCACCGACCCGCGGCGTGACGAGCAGGCCGAGGCGGCAGCGTCCGGAGCAATCGCGCCGTCCGCCCACACGGCCGCGCGGAGCATCAGCGTGAAATCGTGCCCGGGGGTAGCCGCGATGAAGGCGGCCGGTTCGGGGAGGCCGGAACACGGCGACGGTCTGCCCGGCTCGACGTTCCAACCGGCTGGCACTGGCACCACGCTGCCGCCACTCAGCGTCGACCACTCCAACTTCTCGACCACCACGCCGGCGGCCGGCATGAATCGCTGCGCCTGCAGAGTGGACAGCGACTCACGAAGGACGCTCTCGTTGAACGCCATCCGCTCGGACGATCCGACGTAACGAGCGACGAGCTTTTCGGGGCCGAGATCGACGATCGCGTAATCGATTCTGTTGTCGTGTCCATCGGTGTCGTTCCCCGTGCCGCTGCCGTGCAGCATCGGCGGCTGTGCGGCACGCGGTGACGTGCGAGCCTCCCGCGGCGTCATCGAAAGTGTTTCGAAGGTCTGGCCTCCGAGCAGCGCCTCTTCGAGTTGACGGGGCCTCCACGGCGAAAGAACGCGGTCGATGCGTAGTGCGATATCCAGACCGTCTGCACCGGTTTCGACCTGCGACTGAAACGGCGATCGATCGACGAGGGTTTCCGGCAGGCGCAGCGCGATGCCCTTCGCTTCGAGGTTCTGCAACGGGCCGAGCCTGAGGCGGCGCGACTGCAATACCTGGTCGAGGCCGCGTGACTCGAGGAAGTCCTTCACGTCGTTGATCGGTATCGCGAAGCCAATACCGGTGGCTCGCGTCAGCCGCATGCGGACCACGCCGACGGCGAAACCGTCGTGGTCGAGCAGCGGTCCGCCGCTGTTTCCCGGATTGACGCCGTTGGTGATCTGCAGGTATCGCCGTTCGCCGGCGTCGTTCGCCCGCAGCGCTGAAACCGCGCCCGGTGTGGTGCTGACGCTCGGCACGAGATCCAATACGCTGGTGGCCTTCCCGACCTCCACATCGCGGCCGAGCGGATACCCGAGCGCGTCGACCTGCAGGCCGGGAGTGACGGCGTCCGAATCGCCGAGTGCTATGTACGGAAGGTTCGACCCGCCGATGAAGAGCACGGCGAGATCGAGGACCGGATCCGACGCCGCCAACGACGCCGCAGAACACCCGGCTGCCAGGCCATGCGCCGCGACCGCTTCCGGCTGGAAACAGACATCAATTCTCGACGTTTTGAAGGTGATTTTGGCTTCCTGGAAACCTTTGATGCGTGTGATCAGGATCGGTTCGGTCTCGTTGACCACATGATCGTTGGTGATCACATAGCCGTAGGGCGAGATCACGAAGCCGCTGCCGGTGCCGATTTCAACGCGATCCAGATCGACGCTTCGCCTGACTCCGAATTCCTCGATGTCGGCGTGAACGCTGCCGACGATCCGGATGAACACCGCTGCGTCGGCGGGCGATTTCGCGCGCTGGGCGAACGTCGAGACTGGGACTAGCAGCAACGCCGCACCAAGCAGTACGGGTTTCATCGTGCGAATCCTATCCGATTCGGCGAACCCTTCCCCGTGTAATGGACCTTTTGGATGGTCCAGGGCCGCGTATACTCCGGTTCGTGATGAACAGCACTCAGACCATCGCTATCGCCTCGATCATCAGCGCGATGCTCGCCGGCGGCACAACGGCCGTGGCCGTGCAGGATCGCGCGCCGGCGCGATCGCGCGTCGCCATCGCGCACGCGTTGCCGCGTCTCGACGGCACTCATCTCGAAGCGACGATCGTCGAGGTCTCGTACGAACCGGGCGGCGCCAATACGCCACATCGCCACCCGTGCCCCGTCATCGGCTACATGCTCGAAGGCAGCATGCGGATGCAGGTGAAAGGGCAGCCGGAGCGGATTTACAAGCCCGGGGACACATTTTTCGAGTCGCCGACCGACGTGCACCTCGTCTCGGCGAACGCAAGCCAGGACAAGCCAGCGCGCTTCCTCGCCTATTTCGTTTGCGATCAGAAGACGCCGCTAAGCGTTCCAGTAACGGATGCGCGTGGTGCCGCCAGGTAGCACGGCAACCAACGGCCAGGTCGAGTGGGAAAACTGGGCGGCGTGGTACGCGCGGCTCGCGGTCGCTGCGGCGTTTCTGTCGGCCGTGGCCGGACGCTTCGGCCTCTGGACCGGCCATCTCAATTGGGACAACTTCGCGCGGTTCATCAACCGCACCGCGGAGTTGAACCCTTTCATGCCGCCAGCGACGATTCTGTTCCTGGCCTGGGCTGCAACGATCGCCGAAACGTCGCTTGCGGTGGCGCTGATCACCGGCGTTGCGCTCCGCTGGGCGGCATTCGGCAGCGCATTCCTTCTCTTCTGGTTCGGCACGGCGATGGCGTTGACTGCCGGCTTCAAGTCGCCGCTCGACTACTCGGTGTTCTCGGGATCCGCCGCTGCGCTGCTGCTCGCCGTTTACGCGTCACGCGAACGCGGCCAAAACGGCTAGCGAGGCCTCGGTCCGTAGACCGGCACCGGCCGACCAACCTCGAGAGCGCCGAGATCGGGAGCCCGCCCGGTGAAGCCATCCGTGACGTTCGGCAGCGCAGTGCCACGATCGACCGCGGCCGATCCCGGCTGTAGCCTGAAGTCAAAATCTTCCGCCTTGTAAAGACGCTGCACCGTCGCCAGATCCTTGCCGTCCAGTTTCGTCACCTTCATGAAGACGTCGTAGTCCACCAGCACGCTGTGCTGATCCTG